>Ga0265326_10000077_pt1 | contig 53526 bp, 83 predicted proteins | sample 41424metaG_FD_192439 | JGI IMG/M metagenome (GOLD analysis project Ga0265326, IMG submission 192439) | Rhizosphere microbial communities from Carex aquatilis grown in University of Washington, Seatle, WA, United States - 4-14-24 metaG | ecosystem: Host-associated > Plants > Roots > Rhizosphere... | reverse complement strand
ACCAGCAGCCCGCTTCGCTGAGCTTCTCCTTGTAGGGGAACGTCTGCCCCTTGATGGTCCAGTTCTTATGCTCGGTTGAGTACTCTGCGACTAATGGCTTAACCATGACTGATTGCTCCCTGTGTTTCACAACTGTGAAAAGACTAACGCTTCGCTTTGATTTCGAGTGACCCGTCTAACAGACCCCTGACGACTGCGCTGCCGCCACCGAACTGGTTGAAGAGCGCGTCGAGCTGTTCTTTCTTGTCGCGCCCCTCAGCCCCGACCCCGACGTACAGATTGGCAGTAACTGACGATTGCTTGTGACCGGGTTCAGGCAGGTTCTTGCCGTAAGCGGTCAGTGTGTAAGCATCGTCTTTCTGAGAGTACTTGATAACAGCGTCGGGCTCTGTCATCAGTTCATTGACGATGCCCCAGCGTAATTCCACGCCGTCCAGTTCGGGCCAGCCGTGGTCATTGACGTAGATATGCAGGGCGGGGTCGTTCTGCATTTTCTCTACGACGGCCCAGATTGCTTCGGTTACTTTAGTCACGACTTATCACTTTCTACGCCGTTGAAGCGTAATACATCAGCGTACTCGTCATCGGGCTGGACGCTGTGCTGGGTGTTGAGGTCGCCCCAGTGCTCATTGAGGCAGTGCAGCTTGTTCAGACTGCGGGTGAAGTTGCGCATCGACAACCAGACAAGCACGGTGAATACGGTAGCTATCAGAATGTACAGCATGTTAGTTCTCCTGCAACTTGGCGTACTTGGCGATAAAGTCATTGGACAGATACAGGCGCAGCGGAAGCTGGTCAGCCAGACGCTTGCGACTAACGGGTGCATCCAGCACCCCCGGCAACTTGTAGACGTTGCTAAACTCGACTGAGCGGTACAACTCACCGCAGTTGTGCAGCACGATGAACGCGTCACCGGGTTGCAGATTAAAAACCGCCGAAATGATTGTAAACATTTGACCCTATCTCCCTGTGTAGACTAGTCGAACTTAGGCAGGGGGCAGGTGCGCCCCTTGTCGGTGAGTAAAGTGTCGCGCCCAAAATAGGGCTTTTCCAGCGGGCCTTCTTCGTAGGCGATATAGCCGCCTTCGCGCAGATTGGCAACAGTCTGTTTGTTGACCGCTTCGTAGGGCGAACCTTTGCCCTCGTAGCGTCCATATGCGCCGATCCACCAGCCCTTGCGCATGTTGAACAACGCGAGCTGGGCATTGTAGCTGAGTTTCGAGAGTTTCTTGAGTTTCTTTTGCTCCAATGCCTCTCGCTCAAGCGTGAATTTTTCACGCTGCAAGTTACGCATTTGGGTTTCTAGGGCTGCCACTCGCAGCCCCAGCTCCTCTAATTGCTCATCAATGTCGGTAATGCGGTTCATGCTAGACCTCCCGAGCCGCCAGACGGCGGCGCAGGAGATGTGCTTTGTAACTGACTTCGATCTGGTTGAGTAAGTCTTGATAGCTTGCACCCTGCACGTAATACTGGTTGCCTGATGGTCCTTTGAAGTCAGCAAACCAGACACCGTATTTTGTCTCGTGGATGTTGAATAACTTGTGGTGGATGATGACAGTCCTGCGTAATACTTCGGTTCTCATGCTAGTCTCCTTAGCGCATCGTGTAGAATGGTAGACGGGCAGCGCCTTGACCGCGCCTGGGCTGGCGAGTTACTGCAATCTCACTGCGGAACACCCACAGGTTCATGCCGTCAATGCGCACGGTGCTGGTAAAGCAGTTGTCCTCAACGATGACACCCGTCTCGCCCTTGAAAAAGATAGAGGTGTTGTGGGTGAGCTTGACACGGGTTCCGACTGGTAGTACGCGCTTGTGGATGTTGCTGGACATTTGACCCTCGCTTGTGTTTGACTGAACTGACTAACTACACACCAGTATAAGCATATTGCGCTGTATGTCAATAGTCTAGCTACATATTGCTCGTAGAATAGCATACCTGCCACAAATACTCCACATGAGACTGGTAGAACTGGTGTTCAGTTCTGATAATATAAAAACAGCGTATTCCAGCGTTTTGGTGCGTCGCAAATAAAAACATCGTATACTTGTACCAGTTGAGTATCCAACAACGAACCTACGAGAATTTAGCAGCCATAAACACAATTTATGCCGCATATGTGAGGGGTCAATGAAAACCGAGCTAGTTAAACTGATAGAACTCAAGCCACACCCGCGCAATTACAAGCAACACCCGGAAGATCAGCTCTTGCACATCGAGCAGATGATCAGGGAGCACGGCCTGTATAGACCGATAGTGATTGCTAAGGACGGGACAGTGCTGGCAGGACACGGGGTCCGGCTGGCAGCCATGCGGGTCGGCATCACCGAAGCGGAGGTCGTCAGACTGAACATAGAATCAGACTCACCCGCAGCCTACAAAGTGCTGGCGGGCGACAATGAAATCTCGCACCTGTCAGAGAACGACGACAGGGCGCTAACTGAACTCCTCAAAGAAATCAGTGAGGCGGGTGAACTGCTGGGCACGGGCTTCGATGAGCTGATGCTGGCGAATCTGGTGATGGTGACGCGCCCGGCGGGGGAGATCGCTGACTTCGATGAGGCCGCCGAGTGGGTGGGACTACCGGAGTATACCAGCGGCGAAACCCCCATTAAGCTGGTGGTTAGTTTCAGGAATGCTGAGGATCGGCAAAAACTGCTGGCGCTTATGGATGCAGACCACATACAGCAACCAGCCGGGAAAGATCGCAGCTGGTCGGTGTGGTATCCCAGTCGAGAGCACGATGACCTGGCGAGTGTGAGATTCGACAATGCCTAAGTATCCAGTGTATGTGCCCAGCAAGGGGCGCTACGAGCACAATCTGACAGCCCGCTTTCTGCTCAAGGACGGGGTAGACTTTAAGCTGGTCGTTGAACCGCAGGAGGCCGATCAGTACAGCAAGCATTATGGCGCTGAACATGTTCTCGTGCTGCCGTTCAGCAATCTGGGGCAGGGCAGCATTCCGGCCCGCAACTGGATTAAACAGCACGCCATCGAGCAAGGGGCGGCGCGGCACTGGCAGGTTGATGACAACATTCAAAATATCAAGCGCAGGTACAACGGGAAGCGCATTCCAGTCAATTCAGGCATTGCGCTCAAGGTTGCCGAAGACTTTACTGACCGTTACACCAACATCGCTGTATCGGGCTTGAACTACGAAGTGTTTTTGCCAAACGGATCTAAGTTTCCGCCCTTCTTTCTGAACTGTCATGTGTACTCGTGCGCCCTGATCGACAACAGCATTCCATACCCGTGGCGCGGCAGATACAATGAAGATACCGACCTGTGTTTACAGGCGCTCGCCGGGGGCTATTGCACGGTGCTGATTAACGCCTATCTGATCGACAAGGCGACGACGATGACCATGAAGGGCGGCAACACTGACCAGCTGTACAAAGGCGACGGCAGACTGCACATGGCAAAAGCACTCGAGCGTATGTGGCCTGGCGTAGTCGAGACCAAACGCAGATTTCACAGGCCGCAGCATGTGGTGAAGGACGCGTGGCGTAAATTCGACACCCCACTGATACGCCGAACTGACATCGACTGGTCGCAGTTTGAACAGGTGGACGAGATGGGCATGGAGCTTAAGCAGATCAAGCCTATCAAGTCAGATGAGGTTAAAAAGATGGTCAGGAAGTATCGCAAGGATAACGATAAGTAACTTTTCACAGTTGTGAAAACCAGCACGTAAGGAACGTGTGAAAAGGAGCAAGGAATGACAGCACGCACAAAGTATACCGAAAAGCTAGCCGATGAGATTTGCCAACTGCTGAGCACCGGGGCACTGATTGAGGACGTGAGTTTGAAGCTGGGCTTTTCTCGCAACACATTTACCAACTGGTGCAACAAGTACCCTGACTTCGGCGCAAAAGTCAACAAAGCAATGGCAGACGCGAAGATCGGGGCGAACGTCGTCATACGCAGGGCAATGGCTCCCTACGACGAGACAACGGTTACGACCAAAACGCGCACCGAGACTAAGCTCAAACGCAACAAGGACGGGTCACAGGAACCCTACAACTGGGTGAGCACGACCCAGCTCAATACAGTCACGCATCATCAGGGCGACTGGCGAGCAGCGCTCGAGTTCCTGAAGCGGCGCGACCCGGAGCACTGGGCAGACCGGCTGATTGTGGTAGTAGAACCCAACCAGTTGGCGCTGCTGGATGCAGCCCAGATGACCCCCAGCATTCTGTGGCGACTGACACTGGCGCTGGCCCAGGCCTGTATCAGCAACGGGCTGGACGTGCGGAGTAGTTTCAACGGACTGATTGGTGAGCTGAGTGGCGGGCAGATCATGATTGATGCGGAGGTACTGAGTGATGACGTGGACGATACGATATAACACTGGCAATATCAGTTGGTCCCAACTGGTGGGGCGCAAACTGGCTGACATGGCGATTGGTGAGAGGGGCTATTGTGTGCCGTGGGCAATTGATGGGAACTACATCAATCTGATTTACAGCGTACTGCCGTATCCCAATGGAACTTGCGATGTATATGTCGAGCGCAAACAGCATGGTTTTCTGGTACGCGGCTGGGACGCAGCGGATGGCGTTGGCGTAGACTGGTCGCAGAACAACAATCGAATGGTAGTGCTGGTGCTGTGATGAGTAAACGAGCAGTCGAGACAAAACACGTCCTGAGCGCACTGGATGTCCTCAAGGACGGACCCGTGCAGCTCAGCTACCTGATCGAGACAGACACACTACCAGCGACACCTGCATTATTGACGGCTGTTCAGTTACTCAAACAGGCTGCGCAGATTGTCGAGAGCGAAGTCAGAAAACATTACAGGATCAAGTGAGGCAAAGTAACACACAATGAACGAAACGTACACGACGATGGTCTATCATTGTGCTCGCTGCGGTCAGGATCACGAGATGACGTTCAGAAAGTTCACAAGGCGAGCTATCGAAGACGATGACGGTGTACTGTGGCAGTGGTGGGGATTGTGCCCAATAACCAGCGAGCCAGTCCTGATGAGCGACACGAAAGACGAGGCAAACGATGAGTGAAGAACAAATTATGAGACTGGCAGAGATTTATTACGAGATTCACAGGAAAGCGTATGCCAGAGCATTTCCAGAGAGCGGTTCTGATGTGACGTGGGGTGAGCTATTGCGAGACTGGCGGACAGAGGCAGATTGCGTGCTCAAAGCGATGCGTGCTGTCGCAGATGAGTGCGAGCAGATACAGAACGAAAACTGGCAAGGGAAACAGGGCGGATAGTCTTTTGCGTTGTATGCAAACGAAATAATCTCATCATGCCCGCCGTCAAAAATCGTCACTGTACGTCGGCTCACTGGCCTCTGGTGTACTTGTACCACTCGATTGCTTTCCGCCTATCCTGTGCGGTATTCTGTGCGACGGATACTGCCTCTCGTTGCTGAGCTTCTCGAAGCCTTGTATAACATTGTTAACATCAGATACCCCCCCTGCCTGTGGATTTTGTATAACAATGTTAACACCCCCGGCTTCCTGCGAAACGATAGCCCCGCGTAGCACCGCTCGTATCCAGCGAGCACTGTCACTACCCAGCGCATCAAGCTGCCCCAGTATATCTGCGTCAGTCTCGGTGTTCAGTCTAAACGCAATGAGCTTCGACCCCATGTTATACAATCTCCATTACTCGCCCCTGCCTGTTGTTATACATTGTACAACATTGTTATACATCGTACCAATCAGCATGTTAACAATGTATAACATTACTTCTGATAATAACTATTATCATCAAATGAGTAGCAAAAGTGTGATAAGTATCACATTGCTGGCGGGTAGTGGTTGTGATGATAATTTGCGAGCAGTTGTGGTGGCAGACCCCGCCCCTCACGCTATGTGGGTGCGTGGTGGTCGCGGGCAGCTATGCTTCCACACACGTATCCGCATTTTCCCCTCTCTCATCGCGATTTCCCCCGGGTAACACACTGCTGTCGCCCCTCACGTCCACAGTCTGTTTGTTGCCCGTCTGAATATGCTCACTGCATGATACTTGTCTGTCCTGTGATGATGGTAACGCTCAGCAGGTAGCACAGAGTACCAGTACTCCATCCTGTCCCATTTCAATGTGACATTGAAATAAGCATCGAGCATTGCGTGTGCCTTTTTCAGCGTAGTGAAGTATCCCAATGTATCGCCGTCAATCTCATCGCTGTGATGTTCTTTGTACTCACCGATTACCTCGTAGATGTACTTACTCATCTGTAACCGCTACCTTTCCCGCTTCACTGATCTCGTACTCTACTCCGTCAGTGTCAGGGCATATCTGCAACAACCCGAGTGTGACGAGGCTGTCAAATGTTGCCGGATCAAATTGCTGTGTCAGTGGAGGATGTCCAGCACCATAGATGCTTCCCCACGGTGCAGCTGTCTCGCTGTCTTTGTTGAGTGCAATCAGCAACTTTCGTTGTTCGTCGTTCATTTAATCACCCCCCCCCTACCACATTGATAGCAAAACAGCGCAGCCGACCAGCAGCGCGAAGCAATGTATCCCTGCCATGAAATAATCCTCACCTGTCAGCTTTCGCCATCGACTGATGTACCGCAAACTGCCGAGGCCGTACACAACAACTGACAGAGCGAACAGCACGACCCCGGTGATTATCCAGTGTATTGTGCTCATCGCTTATCTTTGCTTCGGCGTGTCATTTAATCATCCCATGGCTCTGCAATAGATTGATAGTCTGACCGATTGCGATGAGCAAATGCAGCAATCCGCTGATTGCAATCAGAATAAATGCGACCAGTAGCCACCTGTCGGTTCCGCGTCTCATTGCATATCCTTTAACTTGATGGGCGGGAGTATTACCCGATATACTAACCAGGTGAACTCACTCCAGACTGCTCGCAGTTCCCCACGCCTGTAATACTTACGCATGAGAGATAAATGGTAATTGAACATCACTCGTCTTGTGTAGCGTTGCTGTTTCATGACCCGCCTCCTTTGTACTTTGCACAATATTTTGCCGTAATCTGCTCAGCCTGTCCAGTGTTACACTGACTTTTGGCAGCACGGTCCTCCTTTACCGACTGCCGGGGTGTTTGGGTTCGGGGATACAGGCTTGCCCCTGTATCCCTTTTTCACAGGTGTGAAATGTACATACCGTTTAGGCTGAGTGAAGAAGAAGATCGCGACCTGATCGTGTTCATGGGAACCCTCACGTCCGGTGAGCGCTCACAGATTATCCGTAATGCTTTGCGTGCTTATATGCGAGCAGTATGGAGAGGAAAGCGCGACATCAGCGAGCATCCCCTACCCACTCAGGGTACTCTCGACATTAAACAGTTACTGAGTGCTATTGATGACAACCGAGAGTAGAGTCGCACGGGCACTGGCGCACCGCCTCAAGTCCAACACGAGTGTCTATCATGAACGCAAATTAGTCTATCAGAAAAGCCCCGATAAGTTCGCCCGTGATGTGCTGCACATTGAGCTAACCGATTATCAACGCGAGATCATGCTCGCGCTTGTCAACCATAAACGGGTCGCGGTGCGTGCACCCCACGGGGCTGGCAAGACTGCCATGAGCGCGTGCTTAGTGCTATGGGCAATAAGCTGTTTTGAGAGTGAAGTGAAGGTGTTGACCACCGCCAGTGCGTGGCGGCAGCTCACGCAGTTCACATGGCCCGAGATACGCAAGTGGGCGAGATCGGCTGACTGGTCAGTGCTGGGGCTTGACATCAAAGATGGGCACGAACTGTTGCAACGCTCTATTCAGCTCAAGCATGATAACTACGAGCAATACGCTTTTGCTGCGGCCTCGGATCAACCCAGCAGTATGGAGGGAGCACACGCTCCCATCATGCTGGTCGTCTTCGATGAGGCGAAGTCAATCCCTGTCGATATGTGGGATGCAATCGAGGGCGCGTTCTCAACGGGCACGGGCTACGCGCTTGCTATCTCAACACCGGGAGAACCGTCCGGCAGGTTCTACGAGATTCACGCCCACAAGCCCGGGCTATCAGATTGGTGGACGCGTCACATTACCTTAGAGGAATGTCTTGCGAACGGGCGTTTTAATCAGGACTGGGTAGACAAACGCCGCGAGCAGTGGGGTGCTAACTCAGCCGTTTTTCAGAACCGTGTGTTGGGTGAGTTTGCGGACAGCGATGAGAATGCGGTCATCCCGCTGGGCTGGATTGAAAAAGCAAACGAGCGCTATCGAGAATGGGAAGCGTCCGGTGTTCAGCTTGACGGTCAAGATAGCTGGGGTGTAGACGTAGCGTATATGGGTGAGGACCGCACCGCATTTGCTCATCTAATCGGGCGGGTGTGTGTCAGCCTCGAGAGCTTCGCCAAACAGGACCTCATGCAGACTGCCAATACACTGATTGCTCGTGTTGACAGCAAAGTGCCTATCGCAATTGACACTATCGGCGTAGGGGCTGGCGTGTACTCACGACTGAGCGAGCAGGGCTACAACGCTATCTCTGTGAATGTCTCGAGCAAGTCAGACGCAAAAGATGTCTCCGGCAAAGTCGGGTTCTTCAATCTCAGAGCGGCTGTGTGGTGGGCTATCCGAGAGGCGCTCGACCCGGCCCTTGAAATTAACCTGATGTTGCCGCCTGATGACAGGCTCATCGGTGATCTGACTGCCCCGACGTGGTGGTACACGTCTAATGGTTCAATACAGGTTGAATCTAAAGACGACATTCGAGCACGCATAGGCCGCAGCACTGACTACGCCGACGCGCTAGGCTTGAGCTACTACGCCCAGACTCATCAGGGTTGGTCACTCGATGCTATTCAGGACATCGCAGACAACAGAGTACGCACCGAGCAATTGAGCGAGCCCATCTTGGAGTTGCTCAGGCTCTCTGGCATCGACCCTGATAAGCTCGACAAGTTTTTCACAGGAGTGAAATAGACAAGATTTTGCCCTTGTGAACCTGCTGGTATCTCTTCACACTATGAACACTTTGAGGAGCGTTATTTATGGCAAATCAGACAGTTAATTTTCCAGGCAGTAAGGGCGGCCTTACACCGATTGCGGCTGCACCGCTGAACGACGGTTCTGGCTCATACGGTCTGCTCGTCGGGCGCTATGCTCAGACAGTGACACCCGTCGATCAGGCCAGCACTGCCAGCTTCGTTGATGTGACAGGTAGCACGCTCGATGCGCTGTACGCCGCCAATGTTTCTTATACTATTCTGAACAATGGCGCGCAGAGCATTAACTGGAAAGTGCTCGCAGACAACAATTCAGACTTTAGCGCAGCGGTGACAGTTCAGAACAGCGCCACAGTCGCTGCCGCTGGCGTAGGCACTTACACCGCAGCCCCGGCCCCGTACCGTTACTACAAAGTGCAGATACAGGACACGAGCGGCGGACAGCACGGTCAATCCCATCTATCAGGAATAGCGAAAGGTTAAACTATCATGCCACTTGCGAACAAGATTTATCTACCGACTAACCAGAAGTATATCCCGCTGAACGATGTTAACAGTGGACCCGAATCGACCATCGGGGCCAGTGTTAATTCGAGCGGCGCTATCGTGACAGCAACGGACATCGGCTCTGCCCGGCAGGTCGCCACCGCCGTAGCCGAAGCTGCGATGAGCAATCAGGAGTACCTGCTCAGCACAACCAATCTCGTCAATCTCAACCAGGCCCCTGAAACGAACCTGTTCACCGCTCCGGCGGGAATCACCGGAGTTGTGATCACCCGGGTTGTTGTGCGCAAAGCCAGCACCAGTCTGACTACTGCCAGTCTCGCCTTCGGCTGGAATGCGGGCACTGACAACGACGTGATTGCAACGGCAACCCACACCGAACTTACGGGCAACACGCTGTTCACCATCCTGATCCCCAAGATCGGGGCCAAGCTGGGTGTCGCCAGTGGCGTGTTCTCAGTGATTACGACCATCTTGCAGGGTGGTGCTGCCACTGCTTCGATTGACGTGTTCGGTTATATTCTGCCCTAACTGATGTTTAACAAACTGTTCTCTCGACTGCGCGGTGAGGGCTACGATACGCCCCTCATCGCCGGGGAGGGGCTGGTGACAGTGCAGTACAACCACGCGACGAAGGTTGTACTGCTGTACACCGCCGACCCTGAGACAACTGAGGAGACTTACGCCGCGCTCGAGAGCCATCTGCAAAAGCGCGGCTACTTTCTGCAAATCGTCATTGCCGGACGCGGCTCTCCGCTGCCCCGTGCGCTCATCGAGCAAGGACTACAGTAAACTATGCCTGTCGCCCGGATGTCCAATTCTGCTATGCTCAACAAACTCGCATCCGGCGGCGGGCAGGATTTTGGCGTGCCGCGTAACTGGACTCAGGCGACCTATGGCTCGGGCTGGCCCATTCGCCCGGTGAATGCACCACGAGATCAGGAACTGCCACGCAGTATTGATTATCCCATCAGCGTGAACTCGAGCCTCAATCCGCGCACAGGCTGGGGTCTGATGAGCTTCGCAGCACTGTATGAGGCGTACATGAACGTGACGGAGATCGCCAATCCTGTCAGCACGTTCTGGCGCACGATGACGAGCTTTCGCCCCAGGCTGATAGACAGCTCTGGCAACGAAGTGAAAAACCACGAGTTTAGCTGGATGACTGTTAGTCCCAACCGCAAAGACCCATTTTCAGTGTGGCTCACCCGCTTTTTGAAGTCCAGCAAGATTTACGATGCTCCGGCCCTGTTCTTCGGCACTGACAGCAACGGGCAAATTAACCTGATGGATTATGTGGACGGCTCAACCCTGTTTGTCATCATTGACGAGTACGGGCACATCCCGGCCCCTGAATCCGTTGAGGCATATTACAACAATTACTATGCGAAGCCTCACAACCCGGCAGTCACGCAAAACGGCGCAAACCAGGCGGCTGGCACGATAGAACAGTGGTTACAGCAGTTTCAGTTGCGGGTACAGCAAAACAAGCCCGTCCCGACGAAAATTCCAGCTTTCACCCAGATCATCAAAGGGACCCCGTTCGCCTGGTGGGATCAGGATCAAATCTGGTACACGCCAACCAGCCCACGGGTGAATGCGCCTTACGGCGAGAGCTTTATCGAGAACGCGTGGAGCTGGATACAGCTCATTGTGTCTATTACCGCTTTCGAGCTGGGGCACTACAAGACAGGCAACATGCCCGAGGGCTTTATGACGCTGCCTGAAAAGCAGTACAACTCGCCAGCCAGCATCCTTGCCGCTGAAATCGCTTACAACGCCAGAATGTCATCAAACGCCGCTACTGAGCGAATGCGCTTGAGGATGTTTCCTGACGGCACAAAGTACATCCCTACCAAGAAGCCTGACTTCCCGCTGCCGCTGTACAAGACAGCCGTCCAGAATGTGCTACACGCAGCAGGTATCCCGCCCTCAGAGTACGGCGACGTGCCCGGTCAGGGACTGGGCGGCAAGGGCTTCAAAGAAGGTTCGCTCGATGACTTACAGCGCAACATGATTAATCCGGCTCGCGCTTTCATTGCAGCACCGTTCAATAATGTGCTGACGCGCTGCGGTGTAACGGATGTCACATTCGATCTGGCTTATCCCATCGAAGAGATTGACCCGGGTCAGCTTAAGCAGGACGTGTACGAGGGCATGGCGCACGGCGTTCTGACCATGAACGATGCGCAAGCTCAGCTCAAAATGAAGCCCATCGGTGATCCGAACGACCCGAACAACATCGCCAATATGCACCTGATTGCTATGGGCAATAACGTGTATGTTATCGAGCGCATGGATGTGCAGAACGGGCTGGCTGTTCCAGCTTTTAACGGTGCTGGACAGGGCGGTAACAATCCCCCGGCTGGCCCCGAGACGGCAATGGAGCAAGACGGCGGGCAGCACAGTGGGCAAGACTTTAACACGATACAGAGTGCTATCCGTCACGCAATGGAGAGCGGCACGCTTGACGGCAAGACAATCTCAATTCCGTCAGGTAAAAAGCTCGTCGCCAAAGTCGCTCCGGTTAATTCACTGCATGAGCACAATGAGACAATTGTGGACATGCTCAACGATTACGCCGAAGGTCAAACAGCCGAGCTGCCCGTCGAGACTGTTGAGAGTACAGTGAGCACGCCGAGCACCCGCCCGGCGGATAAGGTTATTTTCACAAGTGTGAAACTTGACAAGCATTGTGGAGTGTGCCCCGACGACGATGACTACTTTGGCGCACCTATCTCGCGTGAGATTACATTACCCTTCCCCAATCTGAACCACGCCAACGGTGTCGAGATTGTAGCGATGACCCCGGGCGGCGGTCTGCCCCCCAAAGCAGCGCTATGGAAGCCGGAAGGCGACGAGGTAGAGGCATTGCAGGACTGGATAGGTGGGCCACAGTATCCACGCGAGGAAGCGGCGTATCTGCTTGACAGGGCGCTGGGCTTTATGATGGTCCCGGTGGCCTATGTCACATGGGCTGACAATGAGGCTGGGGCTGCTGTCTACTACACTCAGGGAATGCAGCCACCCAAAGATGTCAGCCAGTACGCACCCTTCTGGATTGAACGAGCCGCTGTGTTTGACTACATCACCAGCCAGATTGACCGGGGATATCATCACAATTACGGCACGCATCCCGACGACCCGGGCCGGATTATTCTGTTCGATAACGGGTTGTGCTTCCCGACAGGAGCCGAGCAGTTCTGCGATAGTCTGTTCTGTCAGGCCTGGGTGAATATGCCGCTGTCGGATGACGCGCTGATGGCAGTTGTGCAGTGCATCAACGACGCGAGCGTGTGGTCTGACATCCAGCGCCTCGTTGGGGATGCCGCAGTGCAGAAAGCCCGCGTGTGTGCTCAGCGCTTGCTGGATGAGCGTATTATCGCCCCCTACACGCCGGATTATTTAACAGGAAGTGCAACATGAGACGCTATGGTTACGGCGACAACGGCAACGTGCTGATTGAATGCACTCATGATGAGTACGCCAGTTTGACGATGCTGGCTGAGACGGTGGCAGGTAACGCGCCAGCACTGCTGGGTCGTCGCCAGCAGTTTGACATTAACCGGATTGACTTAAAAGCAACATTCGATGCCATCATGATCTGGATGCTGGTGCGCGGCTATGCCAACAGTCTGCGCAAGCTAGCCGATCAGATGGATGCCAGCCTCAAGGTAGAGACTAATGCCAGCGATAGTCATGCGAGCGACCCAGCGCCGCAAGCTACTCCTGTCAGTGCGGGATCGAACTGAACCCGTCGCAGCGGCAGCTATTTACAACATTTTACAACGTCGCTATGCATGGCTCAAGCGCGATCTGCGGCGTGCCAATCTGCGCAAGCGAATTGCAAAGGCACATGATTTTGCCCTTGATACCGAGTTGTTTAAGGAAAATACTGATGCTAGCTGGGATAGCTGGATCAATAGTTTTGGCGTTGATCTACAGAGCATTTTTACGCCCGTTGTCACTGAGCTATACGACACAGAAAGCAAGTTCTGGCTCACGCGCAATAAGCGACCTGCCCCTGTAGACCCCGCCTCACTGTTTGAAGCCTATCAACTGAGAACAGGCCGGAAGATCACCAGTATCGGGCGCGATACCGAAACAGACGTACTGAGCGCCATCCACGACTGGTACAACACCGATGCCAGTCTGCCAGAGTTGATAGACCAGCTTAGCCCACAGTTTGGGATGTCGAGAGCCGAGAGTATTGCACGCACCGAGAGCACGTACATTACCTCTCAAGTCAGTCTCAACATCATGCACCAGTTCGGAGTGCAGTACTGGAACTGGGACCTGGCAGATGAGGACGGCGACTGGCCCTGTAGTATCTGTGTCGCGCTGGCGCAGGGCAACCCCTACAAAGTGGGCGACCCGATGCCGCCGGACAACTCTCACGTTCGATGTCGTTGCGGCACAGTGCCAGCAACTGAGGATGGTGGAATGTTGATATTCGGTGCAGATGAGTATGCGAGCGCAGCTCCTGATGAGCCTACCGAAGCCCCGGCGAATGTGTACGCGGGCGCTTTCGATTCTCGCAACCTCACGCCCGCCCCGGCGCTGCCCAGTCTGGTGCAGCCCATCAGTGTCCCATCTATACCATCATTACCGAGCGGTGGCGTTGGTGGCGTGGGTATCGGCGCACTGGATGAACCCACCAACCCGGCTGACCTGTTTGCAGTCCCGCCCTCACGAGTGCCGCGCCGCAGAAAGCTGGGTCAGTAGTGTTTGACTTTACGATTGCAGTCTCACGCAAACAGTGGATGCAGCAACCAGCAATACGCTGGCAAGCTGGACTGGATGCGGCGGGCTTTAACTTTCGACAGGGCTTACAGCGTGCTATGTATCCGCCGCTGCCCCCATCGGGGGATCGTCGTCAGTATCAGACTGCTGACAAGGCAGGATGGAACGTCGAAGAGTTTGGCAAGTCAATTACATTCGGCAGCACGTACTACCTGCCGTTTATTCTCGACGGTACGCGCAAGTGGGAAGGCTGGCCCGGTAAGTGGGCAGAATTGCAAGACTTAATGCAGCGCGGCTTTAAAGCCGGAGTGAGGGACTTCAATGGCTGATAAATCACAGAAGCCTACCGCCATCAGGCCACTCGTGGGGCAATTTGCCACCCTTGCCGCTGTTGCAACGAGGACAGGCCAGTACGATATTGTAAGGCCAGTTCGTGCCACCACGCACCAACGGAATGATGTGATCGATGGTCAATTTGCCTTTTTTGCCACAGTAATAGCACTTGCCGCGCTGAGCTTTGCGTTGACGTTCTATGTCATCGGCGGTGTACGAACCCTCGTTGCCCATTTCGCGGGCGCGGCGGCGATGATTAACGGCTTTCTTAGCTTCTGGATTGGATTTAGCCCAATCGTTATTACGTTTGAGAATTTCGGCGCGATGCTCTTGGTAATACTCGCGCTTTTGTGCCTTCTGTTTGTCGCCGTGCTCAGTATAGTATTTCCTGTCACGCTCGATACGCTCGTCGTGAAATTTTGCACGGCTCGCTTTGCTTCTCGCCTTGACAAGCTCTGGGTGCTCTTCGCGCCACGCAGCAACTCGATTAGCGACGCAGCATTTACATTGACTACGGTAGCCGTCTTGATGAGAAGTGTCGCTCGAGAACTCAGTGAGCGGTTTTTCAATATTGCACTTGGTACAGATTTTAGAAGTCACTTGGAGATTACCTTTGCTACCCCTTGCTATCGAAGTTGTGGGCAGGCTTGCAAAGGTTTAGCCGTTCGCGCCGTTCATGAGGCGACGCTAGCCCACATGGAGATTATATCATGAATGATAGGTTCGAACTATTCTGCCAGTTGACAAAGGTCGATTTGAATACTCATGAGGTTTGGGGTCGTGCCACCGCACAACAAAAAGACTTGGCGCGGGAAACGATGCACTACGACACGAGCAAACCGAACTTTCAAAAATGGTCCCAGGACGCAATGGATCGAACGGCAATTCTAGGGCCGGAAGGTGTAAGTCTTGGCAACATTAGACAGATGCACCAACCAATTGCAGCGGGCAAGGCTATCGCTATCGACTACAACGATATGGACAAGGCTATCGACATTGGAACGGTTTGCACTGACGATCCAACGTGGGAAAAAATCAGAACCGGAACGCTTACCGGATTTAGCATCGGCGGCACTGCTAAGCGCTGGCGCGACCCAATGAGCCAGCAGATTTTTTATACAGCCGAGCCACAGGAAATTTCGTATGTTGATGCGCCATGTTTGCCGTCGGCGCAATTCAAACTAATCAAGGCAGACGGGAGCGAGATTATGGAAAAAGTAGGTTACGGCCTGACGGCAGCCGATGAGAATCCAGCGATTGCCGCCGAGGGCGCAAACGCCATCATTGATGGGGTAGACGTACCAGAGGGCGCGGGCGCAGTCGAAACAGTCCCATCGGGCGAGATTGTCAAAGAGATCGCAGCCCCGGCATCCGGCGCTCCCAACCCTGCTCTGATAGAACAACGAGCGGTGCTCCCCATCTCTTCACCACGCACTGAACCAGTCGAGAAGTCGGCTGTGGATAATCTGCTGGCTCTGATCAAAGCGCAGCACGACAGTGAACAACGGGCCATTGAAATGCTCAAGGCTTACGGAGCGCGTGTCGGTATTCACCGACGCGAAGGCGCACCCCTTGACACCGGACCCGGTTACTCGAAGAACTCTGCCGACTGGGGCGATCCTGCCAACTTGCGTTGGCCTATGGACAACTTGGAGCGGCTCGATACCGCGATTGCCAAGTATAACAGCGGTCAGGATTTGCACGGGTACGAACTGCGCGAGCGTAGCATCCTGGGCCATCGCCTTGCCAAGCAAGCGCGATTGATCCGGGGTGGAGACTACTACTACGACGCGACGAAACGACAGATAATGAAAGTTGAGGCTCCTAAAATGTTACCAACACTTGAGAAGGGTGTGGACCTGGGCGGCCTGGTATCTCAACTCATGCAAGGGATTAATGTTGCCGTAGACCAGATCGGCAAAGACCCCAACGCAGCCCGCGATTTGCTAATGCAACTTATGGGCAATGTTTCGAGCGCCACGACCACCAGCAGTGTTGACACCGGAACGAGCAATCCTACCCCGCCAACTGGCTCACAGCAGGGCTACACCGACACAACTGTCGGCAAGGCTGCCATGAGCGGCACACCCAGCGTTACGCTGGCAACTGCACTCACGCCCAGCACTCCATCCGTCCCAACAGGCGGCGGTCTGTCGGGCACTTCGGGCAGCACACCGATGAGCGAAGCCAGCGGCACGCCGCTGAGCACGCCTCAGAGCGCGCCCACTCAGTCTGTGCCCAGCACTGCAACGACTGGCCCCACGATGGACAAAGCTGGTGCGACAACCGCAAGTACGCCAGCCACGACCACCACAACGGACACCAGCACGCCAGCCACAATGGACAAGCGTGATGAGCAAATCGACAACCTGACCAAGCAACTGAGCCAGTTGACTCAGATTGTGTCGAGCATCGTCAATCCCGGCGCACCTATCCAGAAAATGTTGCAGCCCCTCGCCAACGTGATGCCAGTGCCAGCCGCACCTGCCGAGCCGGAAATGCACCCGGCCCTGCGCAAGTTGCTCGAGACGGGTGACGTTGTGGCAGCGGCTCGTGTGCTCAATCCAGAACGGCCCGACATCACCGCACTGCGCGAACTGGCCCGTGGTCAGGCGCTGCGTGAGGGACAATCGGATTTCACCAACATGGCCCTGCGCAAGGGCTATCTCACTCAGAATACGTTTACACCGAGCTTGCCTGAGACTATGCCCGCTTACCCGGCATATGCTCAGCAGTAGTCTTTCACAGTTGTGAAAAGGAACTAAGCAATGAACAACGAAATGCAATTGCTGGCCCAACTGTCGGGACTGCCGACAAACCAGCTCTCCAACAACCCGACTGAGCTGCGCAAGGCACTTACCACCAGCGCGGGCTTTCTGGGTATCAATCTGGAGCCACAGGCCAAATGGCTGCAACCCTTCTTTGCCGGACTGCGCAAGCGTATGCCCACAGACACCCCGCAGATGGGTGCTGCCCAGGCGCAATGGCGTATGCAGTTAGGCTATGGCTCGTTCAACTTCGGTGCGGCGGGCAGCTTTGGTACTGCTAACGGCGCAAACGGCCCGACCACCACTGAATCAGCCACGACCATTCTGGCTGACTATATCTCGCAGTCAATTAACGGCGGTGTCCAGTTTGAAGCCATCGTTCAGGCTCAGGGCTGGGATAACGCCATGAACCTTGACACGATGATGGCCCTCAGTGCGTTGATGCGGCTCGAAGAGTATCAGGTGCTATTCGGCAACCGTGCGGCGCTGGGTGTTCCCACCGTCACTGGCAATGCCTCAACGTTGCACACGGCGGGCACTTTCTCGAACGCAACCTGGTCGGTGGCTGTGACGGCAATCACTGGACAGGGCACACTCACCAACGCCACTTCAAACAGCAACACGGGTGAGACTGCACTGAGCACCGCTTTCGCTGACATCAGTGTCGGTGCTGCCACGGCTGACTACCTTGACGTGAGCTGGCCCTATGTTCCCGGCGCGCTGGGCTACAAGGTCTATGCGAACGCTGTGGCTGGCGCTGGACACACGGCTGCCGCGTTGTTCCTGTGCGACCCGAACACCAAGCTCGCTTATGCCTTTAAGGACGGTTCTGGCTCGTTCCTGACGACACTGGGCGACCCGATTGTCGTGCCAACAGGTCAGACTTTCGTGACTGTGAACCACGTCCAGATCAAGGGCATCCCGGCGAACACGCAGCCCATTCCACCCGCTGCCGATGCAACGGTGAACAGCAATATGTTCGAGGGTGTGTTTAGCTGGCTGAACAAAAACACGATCTACGGCGTTGACTTGACCGCCAGCGGTGCAACCCCCCGTATCGTCAAGGACCTGGGCGGCTTCGGACTGACTGTCAATGCGACAGGTATTGCCGAGTTTGACAGCATCCTGCAAAGCCAGTGGGTAAACAACCACACCAGCCCCAGTCTGATCATCTGCTCAGCGAACAGCATTGTCTCGCTGGCAAACAAGATCGCCAGTGCTGGCAACAACAACCAGTTCCGTCTCGACGTGTATCAGAACCGCAACAACATTGTGGGCGGTCTGTACGTCGGTGGCTACGTGAATAAGTTCACCAGCAGCATGATCAACATGCAACAGAGCATCGAAGTCTGGGCGCATCCCTACTGCCCGGATGGCGTGTTCATGTTCCTGAGCGAAGACGTTCCACCGGAAACACTGCCCTATTCTCGCGTGGGCAAGGCATTTGCACTTGACGTGCCAATTCCTTACACCTACTTCGAGCTGGGCCGCACTGACCGGAGCTTCCCTTACGACGTGTTCTACAACGAAACCCTCAAGTGCTACTGGCCCAACGCACAGTCGGCAATTGTCGGTGCTCGCGTAGACTCCTAACCGAACGCTTATGTGATGAGGGGCACGACATACCGTGCCCCTCAGTGGGAGATAGCAGCATGATCAGACCAGAGGATATTCAAGTCGATGACGTGTTGAACTTCGGGACCGCCCCGAATTATCACGTTAAGGGCATCGAGCACCAGGGGAGCAACTGGCGTTTTGAGTTGCAGCGTGATGACGGCTTTGACACTTACGCCACCGACACTGATCTGGACGTGGCAAACAAGCTACCAGAGATCACCGTGGGCGAAGACACACCAGTCGCTACCGCTGTCGAGCCAGTCCTCAGCGCACAGTATCAGGTGCATCGTTACAAGAACGGTGAGCCGTCCAGTTTCGTGGGCAGCTTTGATGACTACGATGCGGCTGTGCAGCACGCTCAGAATGTTGCAGCCGAAGTGGATGTAACCGCTTTTGTGGCTGACCGAAATAGCGGTGACATTCTGTACACGACTGCCGACAATGGCGACCCCGAAACCGACGCAAACAACGGGGCTGGTGCGTCGCAGGATAGTGAAGTGGTACAAGTAGACACAGACGACGAAACAACGACCTCTACGACGAAATCCAGGAAGGGCAAGTAAGCCGTGCCATTTGTCCCGCAAGATGGGAAATATTGCAGCTATAACTACCTGCTGCAATACATACAGGGTCAGCGTACCGACCCGAACAACCCCACAGTGTTTAACGGGGCAGTTCAGGGCACGCCTGATCAGGAGATCGTTGACGAGTGCTTACTACAAGCCGAGGCCATGCTCGAGCGTGAGTGCTCGAGCGACTTCGATCAGCAGACCGAAACGCTGGTGCAGATGTTCGCGCCGTTTGTAGACAGCAACGGCTGGATATGGGGCTTCGCTCGTGAGCGGGGTCCGGTGACAGCAGTGACCGCAGCTCAGATACTGAACATCTATTGCGGCTCAACGACATGGGTTGACCTGACGATTGACCCCAACCTGATTGTCTTGCCGTCACCCACGACAACTCACACCCGACCCGAAAGTTGGCGCGTGCTCTTCAAACCGACACCGTGGCAGTATCCAGCAGCGCAGGGGCAGGTCCTGGTCAAGTGGACATACACCGGGGGCTTCGCCACAATCCCCGACAGTCTCACGAACCTGGTGGCGCGTATGGCTGCCTACCTGTACAAGTTGCGCGAGGCTCCCATCGGCAGAGTGGTCAATGGCCCGTTTGGTCAGATGACCGTACCGATGATCTGGCCTCAAGACATCCAGCGGCAGTTCACAAACTGGCGACCCGTATACGACTAGGGGCGAAGCATGACTGACGGCGATTATGTGGATATAGACGAGTGTCCGCGTTGTAACAACTTCCATGATCATCTCGAAGTAAGCGAGATTGACCCGCCGGAGACAATTGACGGTGAAGAGTGCCGCTGGTGGGCAACGTGTCCGATGACTGATGAGCCGATATTTTTAAAGGGCGACGATGAGTAAGCTCAACCAGAACGCGATTCGCATGGTCGATATAGCAGTTTCAGCGACCCAGCCCGGGGCGCAGATACCCTACATCCTGCAAGCGGAACCGTTCCAGCCCAGTGATATTTCCAGCATCTCGCTGCCCGCTATTCTCATCGAGAGCTACGGTGGCCCGCTGGGTATCCCTATTTCGGCAGGTCAGCAGTTCAGAGTCAGCGCACCCAATATCGTGCTGCTGGTCGCTCGCATCGAAGCCAACACGGACCTCAAGTACGGCATTGAGAATCTGTACGACTGGGGTGATGCGATTACCCAGACTTTTGCGCAGCATGTCAGACTGAGCGCACCCGCCAAGATAATTACCGGGGCTACAAACGCCAGCCCAATTGTCATCACCACGGCGACACCGCACCGCTATAACACGGGTGATGCAGTTACAGTGAACGGCGTACTGGGCAACACCGCCGCCAATGGCCCGTGGATCGTGACGGTCATCGATTACTTAAACTTTAGTTTAAACAGTTCAGCGGGCAACGGCACTTATACCAGCGGCTCGGGCAGTGCAATCCTGACCCAGCCGGATGACATGGTAGATCACGTTGTCGATTTTGTTTTGAAGCAATACAAGATTGTGCCCTATCAGTATGGGAGCACAATGTTTCTGGCACTAAGTTTCGCCAGTGTCTTACGTGAAATGTACGTTACAACTATTCGTAGTTAAGGAGATATGCGATGCCTGGGGTTCTGCCTTCGACTTATACCAAAAGGCTTTTCAAAGTTCAATCGGGGCAGGAAACCACCTGGGGTACTCCTGTCGTCGCTACCGCAAAGTGGATGGCTGTCAAGCCGTACCCGTCTTTCAAGCCCATGTTTAAAAGCACGGGTTACGACGAAGACCGGGGCGGGCTTGCTCAGTTCTACAACTCGAACGTGCTGGCGCAGGGGGTTAACTGGCAGGTAGACTGGGAGTACGCTACCTACGAGGAGATGCTGTTTGCGGCGTTCAACACTATTCAGGCAGTCACCCCCACGGGTGGCGGTCCCTACACATACACATTCCTGTCACCGACGACTGCTGTCAACAGTCTGACCCCCTTCACGCTTGAGTACGCCTATGACATTGCAACCGTGCAGTACTACGGCAATCTGTCGCAAAAGCTGACTATCAAGGGCGAGGCCGAAAAACAGTGGGACGTGTCAATCAGCGGCTTTGGCAAGGGCTTCAACCTGTTCAATCCAGCGAATATCGCCAGCAGCACCAACGCCACGCCAATTGTCATTACAACGAGCGTAGCCCTACCTGCCAGCATGGTTACAGGTTCGCAGGTAGTTATCTCCGGGCATCTCGTCAATACCGCAGCCAACGGCGAGTGGACCATCACCAAGACAGGCGCAAGCACTTTCTCGCTGACTGGCTCGACAGGCAACGGCGTGGGCGCGGGCACTGGAACCTACACGCAAGTCGAGACACCCGCGCTGGCCGACAGGACTGTGAACGCCATTATCACTCCCGGTATGACGCTGGCGATTGACCCGGCGGGAGTTACCCCCGGCACAACCTCAGTGCCTAATGCACTGCTGAGCTGGCAAATTGACTATAGCAACGGCTTGAAGCCCATCTACGGGGCTGACAGCTTGCAGCCTGTCGCCTATAGCTGGGACAAAGTGTCAGTAGACCTGACGCTCGAACTCCTGCTCAACGCACAGGTCAAGGCACTGGTCAATAACAGCATGGCGAACGGCACGGGTCAAGTTATCCAGCTTAAGCAAACCAGCGGCACAAGCTCGTGCGAAATTGACTTCGCGGGTATTCTCACTGACGATCCCGAAGAGTGGGGCAGCAAAGAAGGCGCGGCGAGTGTTTCGCTGAAACTATCCAGCCGCTACGATACTGGCAGTCTTGCTAACCAGTTCAAAATGATCGTCATCAACGGCGTGAGCGCCCTTCCGTAGTTTTCACAGTTGTGAAAAGGAGACACGATGAAATACATCTACACGGGCCACGGGTATTTTTATCAGGGCCTTCCCGCTATGGACTTGAATGACACCGATCTGGATGACGAGCAGTTAGCCAAGCTGGTCGTTGCAACCATGCAGGGCTACTACGGCATGGCAAAATCAGAGGAGCCTTATGTCCAGTCCGATACGCAAGATACAGCGCCAGAACCTGATGAAACTGAGGAAGTCGATGAATCTGCCGAAGCGTAGGGCGATTGAGGTTATTCTCAGCAACAAGGAGCGGCTGCTCGTACATGACCCATCGGTGAGCGATCTTGCGGTGTTCATGCAAGCATTACCCGGGCTGCAATCACTCAGCAAGGCGGCTGAGGTCAACGAGAAAGCGGCTGAGGGTATCATGGGTTTGCCCCAGCCGATGCTCGACAAAGTGGTCGATCAGATTGCGCCGCTATTCTCGATTATGACCGAGATCACGGTGGACGAGTTTAAACAGTTGCCCATGTTCGATGGGTTAGCGATTATTCAGGCGCTAAACAGTCTGATACCAAAAAACTTGACGGAGGACCAGACGGAGACTGGGAGCGACGGCTCGTCCTCTACCGCAACGGACAATCAGACGAACTCCCCGACGGATACGCCAGATACACCGTCCACCGACTCCTCTGGCAAGAGTACGGAATAGCCGTCAATCCCGAGGACTGGACATTGACCGACGTACTTATGGCGCTCTCCCTTCACAATCTTGAGGCAGAGCACAACGAAGCGGTAGCACGCAGAGCGAGAAAGAAGTAACCGTGGACTTTGATGTAGTCGGGCAGCTCACAGTGAATGACGATGGTACGTCAACGCTGCAAGCCGCCAACAGTGAGCTTGACGAAATGCAGTCGCAAGGCAACGGACTCCAGAGTGTACTCTCCGGGGTTGCCGCTGGCTTTACGACGGCGTTTGTCACGACTGCGTTGAGTGCTATCTCCGGGGCTTCCAGCGCCTTACAGAGCTTTATTGGCGACAGCCTGAACGCCGCTGACAGACACGATAAAGCGCTGGCCCAGCTTAATGCTGCCTTGAAGTCAACGGGCGACACTGCTGATGCAGCCACCCAATCAGGCGGACACTGGGCCACAACCACTGAGTTGTCAGGCAAAGCCGCCACCAAACTACAGGGCCAGATCGACAAACTCAGCACTTCGATTGCCAATCAGAACGAGAAAGACTCACTGATGGGCAAGACGAGCAAGGCTACGCAGGTCAGTCTCCAAATGAAGGGTGAGCAACTGGGTAAGCTCAACGCTCAACTCGCGGCGGGTACAGCCGCTCAGAAAGTGTGGGTAGATAGCGCCGCCGCCGAAGCCCCGGTTGTTAACATGACCATCGACCAGCTAACGGCACTGGCGGCACATATGTCCACCAAGACACTTTTCTCGCAGGACCAGTATGTCGCCGCTGAAACTTACATGGTCCAGATGGGTAAGATCGGCAAAGATGTATTTCCACAGGCGATGCAAGCAACCGCCGATCTTGCGACACGTATGGGGGTTGACCTGCCACAGGCCGCTCAGCTCGTGGCGAGAGCCATCTCCCAGCCGGAGAGTGGCATCGGTAGACTTAACACGCAATTTAAACTGTTTGACGCAGAGCAGCTCAAGTCGGTGCAGTACATGGCTGCGCACGGTCAGGCCGCCAAAGCGCAAACGATGATTCTCGATGCACTAACCAAAGCCGTGGGCGGCAGCGCCGAGGCTGCTGCCGAAGCGGGGCTTGGTCCGTGGCAGTTGCTACAAAACAAGTGGGAAGATATTCAGGATCAGATCGGCAATGCGCTCATTCCGGGCATCGACGCGATTGGTACGGCAATTGGTCCGGTGATGGATCAGGTGCTGCCCAAACTGACCAGCTTTTTGACGAATGTCATGGGGCCAGCCCTGACGGTGGTTGGCACGGCAGTCGGCAACTTTATCACGCAGATCGCTAATGGTACGAAGCCGCTCGATGCACTTGACTCAGCGCTTGCCGGGGCTGGCGTAGACCCTAAGACAATCCAGAGTATCAATGACTTCGCCAACGGGGTCGCTAACTTCGTCAAGGGCATTCCGGCATTTCTCAAAAGTGTCGGTGACTTTGTGCAGAATGCGGTTACGTTCGGACAGAATGTCGCCAATATTGCCAGCGGTGTGCAGACCGCATGGAACACACTGCCTACGATATTTAACGGGGTTGTCTCGCAAATAAAAACTAGCATTAATACGGCGGGTAGTGCCATCGGAGTGGTGCTCGGTACGGCCTTTAACTCTGCGCTAACCAGCGCGTCGAATTTCATTTCGGGCTTTATGACAATGGGTCAAGTCATCATATCGAGCATCGTGCTGGGTATCAACAAAGAAACGGATCAGATTGGCACGAATATCACGACAGGGGTACAGGCTGGAGTGAACGCAGTTGGCTTGCTACTCAGTAAATTCATTACGCAGGGCAACGCTATTGTTGACAGCATCGGAGCGGGTATCGCAGCAAAGGTTGACGACATCAAAACGGGCGTTAACACTGCTATCACTGGAGCCGCCGGGAAGGTTGACGACGTAGTGAAGCAGTTTATCACAATGGGTGAAAACATTATTAAAGGCATCGTAAAGGGTATTGTGGATAATGCCGGCGCTGTGGCAAAGGCTGTTATCGACGCAGCGCATGGTGCAATTAGCGCTGGACTGAAGGCACTGGGCATTGGCTCGCCTTCCAAAGTCTTTGCTGAGATGGGCATGAACGTTATGCGTGGCATGCGAGTGGGTATCCAAAATGGCATGGGTTTGCCCGTCAGTGCCATAAAGACATTGGGGCCAGCGATGGTGAGCAGTGCCATCGGCAGTGCAACCAGCAACGATAGTCACAATAGCAGCATTAACCAGTATTACTTCGGTTCGCCTACCTATCAGGCGCAGACTTCCAACGCTGCTCAGCAATTGCAACTATACAGATCGAGTTAACTATGAATCTACTCATCAAAACGTGGAACGGTCACAACATCAACGACGGAACGAATTACACGGCAATCATGCTGCCAAGTGCTCGCTTTGATCTGACTTCACAGGCCGTCTACGCTGATCGGGCTGAATATTTCCCGTATCTGTCGGGCATGGTACTGCCCCCTCATCAGATCACTTTCGAGATTACCATACCGACGGGCGCGACTGGACTGTCAGCGCTGCGCGATCAGCTTAAGGGCTGGTTCTCAGTGCTTGACTTCCAGCCGCATACGCTGGTCGCCTGGGACACTGACAACGCCAACACCCCCTACCAGCTCACAGGCTTTCCGGCTCGACTGACCACTGATCCGCAAGCTCCAACCGGGCTGACAGGCTTCCTGATCACGCTCGCGATTACTGAACCCGTGTGGAGTGCAGTGAGCGCCACGACGAGTTCGTGGGCCATCACTGGCACAGCTCAAACCAAGACTTTCAATAACATTAACACAGTGTTCGCCCGTCCGTCGTTTACCATTACCCCGACGACAGCTCGCACCGGACAGTTTGCCTATTCGCGCTGGAATCCTGTTTACAATCGTGTCGCCAATGCACTGAACAACTATTCGATTGATGTGACGAACGGCGGGCTGAACACCAGTGCCCTGGTAACTGCCGCAGGGGTGAGCAACCAGCTAAACGGCCCCATCAATAACAGCGTGACGACCATTCCTATTAACGTTGCCGTCGGTGGTGGCTTGCCGAATGCGGGCTTTGGGATTGTTGACACTGAGCAGATTAGCTGGACGGGCAACACGGGCGGAACCTCACTGACCGGAGTGACGCGCGGTATCGGTGGGACCTCGGCTGCTTCACATCTGACCGCCGCAGTAATTACGCAATCCAAAATGCTCGCCAACGGTGCTGACATCGCCGTACAGGTAGACGGCTCGCTGGTCAACGTGTGGGTGGACAGCCCCAACACATCCAGCACCAAAATCTGGGTCGCTCAGAACTGGCAGGCGGGTCAGGCTGGCGTTCTGCTGACAGCACTACCTAACAGCGGCACGGCAGTAACGGTAGCGTTCACCAAAAACTCGACCAATCTGGCTGCACTGACAGCCCTCAAGACTGCACGCAACAGCGTGTTTCTTGTCGAGAATGAAGCCTTTGCGTTTACGCCCGCCAACGTCAATCTTGTGACGTATCAGATCACAAGCTGCTCGCGTGCTCAGAAGGGCACGAGCTTCGCATCCCACGCCGCTGGCGTTGCGATAACATGGCTCGAGCATGACATCTACCTGTTATACGGTAACAGCGCAGGTTCGCCGTTTACGACGGACAACACTCAGCAGCCATTACTCGACTTACACAACAGTACCAACACCTCGTGGGTGCAAACCCAGTTTTTCGATACGACCAGCAATCGACCCGCCGCCTGGGTGGGTAGTGTGGCTGTCAGCACGGGCCAGCAGTCTTACGTTTACACGGGCAACCAGACAGCGCTGGCGAATCCCTCATCTGAGCTGGGCTTGACCCTGTTGAACTACTTGCAAGCCAACATCTGGAAAGCGGAAACGGCGACCCTGTTGTGGTCGTTCTATCACCCGACGGGGATCACCACTGTCTCGATGAGCGGCTCGAAACGACTGCTCATCGGCACGGCGTGGCCCCTGATTGCCGGTCTACAGAAATCAATCAGCAGTTCGGCCTGGAGTTCGGTCTGGAATGAAGTCAAGCCGGTCAGTCTGAACACCTGGACCAGCATCACGCATAATGCTGTCTCCCTGTCGGGCACTTACAAAAACATTCGGTTGGCCCTGATCGGCACAATAGCAGCCACGCCGTTTAGCACCACCGTTGGCAACGAGGCTGACTTACAGGGCGACACGGTAACGCTGGCTCTGGACAACACCCTGACACCAGTTGTGGCGCTCAACTCTGAAAACAGTGCATATTATCTGAATGCAACCATCACCAACACGACCACAGGTGATTACATCATTCTGCAATGGCCTATGGCGCTCAACCGGGTGCTGACGGTAGACTGCGACAAAAAGACTATCACCTACGACGATGGCAGCAACGCTATTGGCGCGTTGACACTCAGCACTACCCGCAACGACTGGTTAACGCTCCAGCCGGGTAATAACGTCTATCAGATAGACGACACGGGCATTGCCAATATCACGATTGCGATGTCGTGGAATGATCGGGGGTTCTAATGGCGGCTGGCTATTCTCGAGTACAGATATTCAACCCGCTGGGCAGCCCCATCAGCGAGATAGACGTGCCGACAGTGCGCTCGTGGGTACTCAATCAGACAGCTCCGGCAGTGGGCCGCTTGCAGTTCACATTTCCGGTGTTTGACCCGCTGACCGGAGCAATCAACCCCAAGTGTACGCTGGCGAACTTCCAATACGGGAATTTTATCGTTGCCACCCACAAACCGAGTGTTAATGCCGATGGCACAACAAACGGCGTGCTACCCCCGTGGGTTGGCGTTATTCTGCCACCGCAGTCATGGGAGTACGGCAAGGTTACAATCACCGCTTACAGTGCCGAGCAGATTCTGGCCTATCGTCCGCTTTACAACGAGCATATCTCGGTAGGAGGCCCCGGCTCGACGTTCAGTCTCATCATCAGCCGCGCTCAGTTGGAATGGGGCGGCATTCCTATCCAACCCGGCAATATCGACCTGAGTGGTGTCGGAGCCAGTCGAGACATCACCACGACTGCTTTTGATGAGATTCAAAAGCTGGCCCAGCAGTTTAACTGCGACTGGGACATCACCCCTCAGATTACCAGCGGCAATCGGCTCGTCCTGCAAGCTAACTGGTATCTCAAAAAAGGCGTAAACAGCGGTGTTGTGCTCAGCAACGCCAATCTGATGAGCGCCAGCCCCATGTATACTGAGCAAGGCACTGTTTACAATGCGGTGTACGGGGTCAATGATGCACCTACGATTAACACACGCGTCAACGCCACCAGTCGCAACGAGACTTTGATCAGCCAGCAAGGTATTCTGGCTATCAAGCAAGTGTTTAGCGGTCAGGCGCAATCAGCCCAGCCAGTCATTCAGAGTATGAGCGATGCGTTCCTGGCCCAGCTACCGTTAAACTTCGTCAAGACTTTTGCCCCGACGCTGCTAGACGCGGGGAACAACTTTAGCTTCGCCGTGTGCGGCAACACGTTCATTGTGCAGAATGATTACGTCGGGTTCTCGAACGGCGGCGTAGGAATTAATGGTACAATTCGCATTACAGCCGTCGAATACAACGAGCTGACCAATCAGGCCAAGATGGCGGGGGTGCTACAATGACTTCAAAGTGGATAAGTCCGGTAGATCGGGCGCGTGTGCCCAACGACATTCTATCGCGCATTAAAGATTTGGAGACTGTTCAACAGACCCAGCAGGGCAGCAACCTGATTGCGCAGAATCAAGCCGAAATTTCGCTGGACACCTGGGCACTGAATACCAGCTTCCCGAGTATCTGTCAGGGGCGGCTGACGCTGGTTTCGGGTGTGCCGGTTCCCGAAACTACCACTACTGCATCGATAATTTATTTTACTCAGTATAAAGGCAATCTGATCGGCATTTACAACGGATCAACATGGGATCAGATACCCTTCTCCGAACTCGCTATCCCGGTCAGTCAGAGTCAGAGCGGAACTATTGTTAGTGGACAGGCGACAATCACAGCCCTGACCGATACATCACAGCTTATTGTCGGTATGCTCATTGGCGCAAGTGGTATCCCCGGCACGGCAACCATCCAGAGCATTGACAGCGCCACGCAGATCACTATGACCGCTAACGCAACAGGCAATCTAACGCAGTCCACAACGTTCAGATTGCCGCCCGCGACGGATATTGACATCTTTATCGTCAACACGGGCGGCGGTGTGCTAGCCCTCAGAATGATTGCCTGGAATACTCGCAACACTGCCACCGTGACCAACGTGACTAACGCTAGCCCGATGGTTGTTACCAGTACATTAGCTGGCATCTCTGCCAACGTAGGTCAGCAAGTCAATCTGTATCAGAGCGGCGCGGCGGGTAATCCCGGTCTGGGTACATGGCGCGTTGGCGCTACTACTGGCACGACACTCACGCTCCTGAACTCAGACGGCACGAACAGCGCAGCAGGCGGCGCGTTTGTCAGTAACTTTCTGGCGAATACAGCCAGCCAAACAGGCCTGGCGAGAGCGGCGGCGCTGTCTTTGCAGGATGGCATTTATGTGTTGACCAGCGATCCGACGTGGCGGTATCTGGGTAGCGCTCATACCAGCGGAAACGCCAACGGAACTGCCACCATCATGATGGATAGCATCACGGCCCGCAATCTATGGAATTACTACAATCGGGTACAACGAGCCATTACTGTTACTGACACAACGGCTTCGTGGGCGGGCAGCAGCATTAATACATGGATACCCGACCACAACAGCATCGCCAATCGTGCCGAGGTTATGATAGGGTTCGTTGAGGATGTTATGGCCTTCCAAAAATCTGTCGGCGCTCAGACTGCCAGTTCCGCAACGGCATTTGGTGGCTTAAATCTGGATGCGGCTACCGGTCAAGCGCCCGTCCTGTTTGCCGAGGCACTGAACGTCGGTGCGAGTTCCGTCAGAGGCGTCCTGTTTTCTACGCTGGACCCTAGCAATTTATTTGCAGGGGCTAACGGCGGAATAGGGTATCATTTTATACAGGGTATGGAACAGGCTAGCAGTACAACAAACACGGCCTTCATTGGCAATGGTCAACATGCGATTACCGGGTTATTTTTTTCGTAGGAGGTTCTATGCGAAAGTCTTTAATTCTGATCTCACTTCTGTTATTCGCCGCCTTGCTTGCGTTGGTAAGCACGCAGTCGTTAGCGGCTCAGCGCGGCATACCCACGCCGCCCGGTGCTGCACTGCAAGCCTTGTATTACCACCACGACACTGCCACGCCTACACGCACCCTCGTGCCGACGAAAACAAGCACGCCAACAGCTACGCCCACAAAGCGCCCGACAGCAACGCCAGTGCTGTACTGCATGATAGTCGAGATGTATGTCCAGAACGGACAGCCGCTGGTCGAATGGAAATTCAGCAACGCGCCTATCGGTCAGGGACAAGTTTGGTTTGGTATCTATCCGGCGAATATTCAGCCGGTTTGTGTACACGCGGTACTTTAATCGCGTAATAAGCGCTAAGGAGCAATCTTATGGACCTCAGTACAATCGTGGGCTTTATCGTGTTTCTGGGCAGCCCGGCTGCCCTCAACTGGATCATCTCTAATTTTCTCGACAAACTCCCGGCAGGATCATGGTGGGCCAAGCTCACTGATACACAAAAGGCTGCCGCCGAGTTCGTTATCGGTCTGGTGCTCAGCGCTGCCTCGTGGGCGCTTATTCACTTTGTGACCCCTGATTTCTGGGCCAGATACCAACCTGAGTTTGCTGTGATATTCGCCTTTATTTCAGCATGGATCGGCGGGCAAATCCAGCATACCCTGTTCCTCAAGGCGCAGTTTGTCAAAGATGAGCGCAAAAACAGTCTGGCGTTGTATCATGCTCAGATTGCCGAAGTCAACGCCCGGTTAGCTCAGATCAAGCCCGCCGCCTGATGGCAACGGTGCAGGGTATTCATCATGCTCTGAGTATTCACGATGGCCCCGACGGTTCTACCTACGTCGGGGCTTATCTCATGCAGGGCGAGCAAGCTACCGTCGATACGTTCACCTTTAACGCGTGGCTGCACATGACCGTGCCTCATGTAGGCTATATCTGGTCGGGCGACCCGTCTGCCCCGAACGTGCAGTTGCTCAGCGTAGGCACACCGCCACCGATGCCGACAGGCGTTAACACTGAGAAAGTGCGTACTACCGGAACTCTCAACGTGCGCAACGGGCCGGGGTTGTCTTACAAGGTTGTATCGCAGCTTGCCCCCGGTATCACGGTACAGGTCATGGGTGGTCACAATGTGCTAGCTGACGGGCACAACTGGTTTGAGCTTGCCAGCAATCAGGCGTGGTGGATCGCCGGTGACTTGACAGTACCCGTCAATGACAGCACGCCAGTGCCCCAGCCAACCCCTCCCGCCTCGACTGGCAACCTGTTAGACCCCACCGTGCGTGGGGTCGGGGCCAACGCGGGCGGCTGGTCGCCCAGTAGTGCTGAGCTTGACCTCATCAGGCGCAATGGCGTGCGAAACGTGTTTATTATTGCATGGGCACAGGGTCAGGCCGCAACTGCTATTCCGGCTTTTCACAACTGTGATATTACGGGCTTTGCCTTCCGTGCTGACCAGCACGGTATCCCCACAAAGAACCCGCAAGACTTCATAAATCAAACCCTACCAAACCTGGTAGATTATGCGCGGGCACTGGGCACAACTGCCCTGATTATTCAGATACACAATGAGCCGAACGTCATCGGTGAAGGCTGGAATAACGCATGGGCAAACGGGGCGGAATTTGCGTCGTGGTGGATGCAAGTGGCAACTCAGTACCGGGCAGCCCTTCCCGGCTGTAAATTAGGCTTTCCTGCGCTTTCTCCGGGGGTAGGAATTACCAATGTGAGAATGGCTGAAAAAGACTTCGCGGCAGGGGCCATCAATGCCATCCGTGCTGCCGACTGGATTGGGCTGCACGCCTACTGGTTGGACGATGACGGCTCAGACTTCGCGCCAGAGATAGCGTACTGGAAGACGTGGGGCAAGCCGCTCATCGGGACTGAGATAGGTCCGGTTGCACCGGGGGTCATCACTGCACAGGCTGTCAATCACGCTTACCAGGTGATGCGAGCGGCTGGTGTGCCGTGTATGGCTTGGGTGCTCGATGGGACCGGGGCATATCCCGAAGCCAGCTGGACTGTCCACAATCTAACGCTGTGAGGGTGAAATGATAATCTGGTGTGTCGGCGGTGTACTCGTGGCGCTTGTAATCTACTGGGCGCTGCGCTTTGCGGCGGGGTTCTTTGAGGGCGGCAAGTCTGCCCTCGTCGGACAGTACTGGAAGCAGAACGGCAAATGGACATGGCGCAAACCGCCCGAAAAGTAGCTGCCTCGGCTGGATTCGGACCAGCAACCACCGCATTAACAGTGCAGCGCTCTCCCAGTTGAGCTACGAGGCAATGCGCGCCTATCCAAGTTTCGGACCTGGAAACCATCACGACTTTCGACGCTAAGACTATTATAGCACGCCTGTTTTATTCTGATAATATGAAAACCGCGTAATCCAGCGTCACCAGTTGACGTAAGCAAATTTGAGGTCTACTTGTACCATTGAGTGTTGTCGCATGAATTGGTGACGAAAACGAGCAGTGAAAAACGAAAACCCACCGGGTTTAGGCAGTGGGTTTTCAGGGGGAAAAAGGAAGGTACGGTTGGCTTATTGTCATATCCAACGATATGAACAGGATACGACTGTTTTGCTATTCAGTCAACCAGGGAAAAACGTCAGTGTCGATAAAGTCAACGCCCGCGTCCTCGGCGGCGAGTCTATCCTCTTTTCTGTCGCCGCAGTACAGCACTGATAAGCCGTTTTCGATGCTCAGCTTCACCATGACTTCGCGGATCATCTTACCGGACGGCTTCCTGCGACTGGCATCCTCAATGCTGCTATAGCGCGGTATTTTGGAGCGCGTGTCGCTAAAACAAAAGTGCAGCGGGTGATCTGTCATGTCCAGCCCCAGCACATGATAGACTTCACGGAACTTACTCAATGCTTCCTGCTCGGTCTGATAACCGAAGGCGATGTTGCCCTGATTGGTAACAATGCCGATGCGCCGCTCTTTCGTCATCAGATAGGAGAGTGTGGCAACACGACCCGGCAGCACCTGAACACGGGAGTAAGGCTGGGGCGGCGCGACAAAGCCCTCGATCAGTGTGTCATCCAGATCGAACAGATAGGCGGTGTACATACCAGAAGCCAGTGGATTGCGCTCCAGCATCCAGCCCATGTTATACATGGATTTGCCGGGATCGTCTAATGACAGTTGATCTTGTTCAGTGTTCCAGTGCCACTGCCCCGGAAAGTGCGCTTCTGCCAGCGCCATCAGGGTGGCGTTAGCCAGTTCTTTCGACATGAACCAGCCGACAGTGCGGAAGTTGTTTTCGGGCCAACTATAGTTAAACTGTGCTTGCCAGCGTGCGTTGCTCATCTAGTCCTCCACTGGACCCCAGTTGCTGTCGATGTGCCAGTAGGGACGGTCTATCACTGCTGATTTGACGACGCGCACATTGTCAGCCGGAAAGCCCACGCACACAGTCAGCGCCATGTCCTTGAGGGTGCTAACCTCATACGGCTCAAGACACTCAGTGCACACCACACTGATAGCACCGTCGCACGGCGCATCGCAGTTGTGGCAGCCCCAGCCTGTACCGTCAACCGGAGCGCGGTACGGCAACAGAATGATATGGTCAGCTTCGTTCTCGTTGCAGTGACAGCACCGACCCAGCGGCACGTCCCTGTCGCTCAGGTCAGGCCGCGCAAAGACAACACTCTCGTTTGAGATGGCAAAGCGACCCTCGGGGTCCAGTGTGCCATAAAGACGAGTGTTCGGGTTGACGTTGACAACCTCACCGGGATCGTCTGGATTGATGTTAGGTTCGCCCATTGTCTCTGGGTCCCATGCATCACCATCAGCGATATAGTCATCAGGGGTCATGGATGGGTACTCAAGGCCATCACCGATGTAGTCAGGGATCGTGATGCTGTCCAGTACCTTCTCGCGCAGAATCTCGAATATCTGCTCATCAGTGCGCCCGCTGTCTATCCACAGGTGGACCTCGTACTCGAATGTCTGCCCCGGGTTGACGTACTCGAACTTGCGATAACGCCAGTCTTTATCGACAGCCCAGGTGGCAGGTCTGCCCAGTGAAACTTGCATCATCATGCCTTCCGCTTCGGCTCGCAGCGAAGGCGGTAGCAACGCTTCGGGGATTTCCATTGTGACGATAGCCAGTGCGAACTTGCGGAATTGTTTTACGGAACTCATGTTGACCCTTCTCCCTTTTCACAGTTGTGAAAGATTAGACGTTATTCGTGTTCACCAGGATGATTCTCAATCCAGCGCCTGACGGTATCCTCAGTACATTTGTACAATACTGCAACCTCTAACACTTGCGAGCGACTTGGATTGGGGTGCTCCTGGAAGTGCTGCCAGATTTCCAGTCGCTCGCTGGCTGTCAAACGGTGACTGTGGTCACTTCCTGATAGTAATTGCCCGGTGTGCGGTTGCAGTTTGTAGCTACGAACGTGACCGTTGCCCTCCGGGGTAGGCTGGGGTGCTAGCTTGACAACGGACACGGGTTCAGACTGTTTGCTGCGAATGTCGAACATCGCCTCGAACTTGCTGCACAGCGTCACCGCTTCGGCATCGAGCTGCGACAACTGACGGTAGACACCAGTCTCATCGTCAGCGGTCATCTCCAGAATGCTCATGGCGCTTTCCAGTGCGCCGCGTGCCATTGCAGCGTACAGATAAGCGTTCAGGTTTTTGACACCCGTCGCCAGCAAATGCGCATTGGCGCTGTCTAGCATCTGACGGGCATCCCGCGCTAACTTCTTTGTGTTGAGAACGACCTGACCCATTGTGTACCCCTCTAGTCACCAAAATCGAACATTGACCGGGCTGTTTCGCTGAGCGGCTGTTGCGTGGCATCCATTTGCTGCACCATGACTACGCCACGAGAGTGAGCATCGAGTATCTCCTTGATCTTTTCGCTGGCGTTCACATCATCATCGAGCAACCCCTGTATCCACTGACGGACCCGCTTATCTCGTGGTCCCTCACCCAGACGAAAAGTGAAACGGTCCATCTCTTCGCTCATCGCTTACTTCCTTTGCTGCAACTCCATTGCCCGCTTGAAGAGCAAGTAACGATAGATACCTTCCATATCTGTCATCCACGGCTTGGGCGACTTGATAGCGTGAGGATAATCAAAGTAATCATACAACGGTGTGCAGCCGCCGCCCGCTACAAGTATTACGCTGGCCTCTCGGCCCCGATCTCCCCAGCGTAGGCCAACTTGACCTTGCGTGTAGTCAGCCAGTGACGGCATGTGAATATCCACATACGGTGCGATCTCAACCCACTCGCCCATATCGAAGAACCCACCATCCCTGATAATCCGGTCTACCTCGTGCAGCTCGAGATCGCGCCCGATGCGACTGGAGATGTCAGCACCAATACCCATCCACACTTCTCCCAGCCCGTGTGGTAGACCCGCTGACTTAGCTCGATTAATCTTGAGGCCGTCAAAGAAGCTCAGATCGGTTGTACCCGTACCGATTTCGATGACACCCACGGGCCGCTGACCGAAAGTCTCATCAACAATCACCCCGTTGTCGTCAATCATGTTGAAGCACAGCACGCCGAAACCCTCTGGCACTGCTCGCACATCTGTCACGTCGTACACGATAGTCTTGCCAGCAATCTTGACCTCGTAGCTCTCCTTGAGGAAAGCCTTAATCTCTTCACGCTTGTCATACCACTGCAAAGGCAGCGTGATGACTGCTACAATCTCACCGCCCTCTGGCACGACACTGATGAGCGCAGCGATAAATAGCTGTTTATAGAACGGCGTGCAGATGCGTGAGCGGTCCATGCGGACTGTCTGTATCTGGCTCAAGCTGTACGCGCTATCACCGATGGCGAAGCGCTGTCCAGCGTATGACATCACGAAGTCGGTGGACCCCTTCAATCCATCGAACTTGATACCGCCCTGCTCGGGAGCAATCACACTGGAAAAAGTTTTGCGCTTGTTTCCACTGCGAGCTTTGGTGTAACCGTTGCCCGCAACGATAGCGACGTAGTGGGGTGCTTGCGTAACCATGTCTTGACCCTTTCAATCATTGTACTAACATTGTGAGTACACATTGTACAACGACGGTCCTTAATTGTCAAAAAGTGCAGGCTGCTGACAACAAAAACCGCGCTCAAATGGCGCGGCTATCGGCTGGGACATTGTACGTACAGACTAACTATTGCGGGACGGCAATTACTCGCAGCTCAGCGCCGGGGTCCACTGGCTTGGGAGATGTCTTAAACCCTGCTAGCTCACGGCGAGCCTCATCCCGCTCGGTGATGAGGGTAGCGATCTGCTGGTTCTTCTCGTCGCGCTCTTTTTCGAGAGCAAGTATCTGACGCGAGAAGTTCTGGTTAAGCGAGTCAAGCTCACCCATCTGCTTACGCAGGTCAGCGATTTCCTGTTTGGCTGCTGCTATTTCCTTGGTCAGGTTGTCGATTTGGTTTTGCAAGAGTCTTTGCTGTTCCAGGCTGTCGTTGTTTACTCTGGTAATGTTGGCATCGGCAGCAATTCGTTCCTGCTCGAGTGCGTGATGCAAGGTGTCGATTGTGCCTGTCGCCGTCGTCAATGCTGCGGTCTGTTTGTCAACGTTCGATTGCAAGTTGGTGATCTGTTCAGCTTTGCGGGCCAAATCCTCGCCCATGCTGCGACCATGCGCTTGCTCAGTCTCGAGCTGGCTGCGTGTCTCATTGTGCATGGTGCTCAGCGCCACATATGACGTGTTGAGGTCCTGGTGATCTTTCCTGATCGTCTCGAGTTGTGCTGTCAGCTTGTCGTTGTCATTGCGCCAAAACTCGACCCGTTGCTGCAATGCCTCATGATCTTTGCGATCTGAGTCGCGCACTGCAACCATCGCATTCAATCTATAACCTAAAAAACCCACAAGTAAAGTGAGGATTGGCAATAATACGGTAGTGGCTTTTGTCGCTACATCCCAGAACTGAGAAGACATAAAGGGCAGTGCCCCCGCAATAGTCAAAGTTAAAGTGTGTTAATTTTACGCTTTGTCAATAGGCGCGACTACCACAAGATACTGTCGGCTTTCTTAACGGGTATCTGTTCGCCCAACGTCTGATCGTCATAAGCTAGCTGGCTCGTCATCTCGGCCTCGGCATCCTCAAGACTTTTGACGGCAGTGATGACGCGGGGGTCAATCCCTTCCATGTGTTCAAGCTCAGCACTGGTCGTGATGATGACCGCATTGGTGTCGCGCTCATGCCGCACCAGCCGCTCGATGATGAGCGTGTTCCAATGATGGCGAAAGCGGTGCAGTGTCCAGGCTTTGTCCTGGCGTTGCATCACCTGAACACCGAACGAGAAGGCTTGCGGGTGAGTTCGGTGCTCGAAGACCCATGCCCTGAACTTGACGTAAATCTCCCACGGCGGACCCTCGGTGATGAAACTACGGTGTCTCGACATAGAATGCCTCTTGTAATACGCTGATGACTTTTTCGTAGGCCGCTTCGGGTGTTGTGCTCAGCTCTTGAGCAAATAGATCGCAATAGTCGCCGGGGTTGTTGCGACACACTGATATTGACCAATAGTTAATATCTTTGTAGACGGTCACAAACACCGGGAACGATCTAAGGTTGTTCATCTTAAAATCACGACGCTGGTTCGACATTGAAATTGAGAGTAGGCATTCGCGTACCGACTGCGCCAGCTCCCACACGAAACAATTAAAATCCTCTTCGGTCAGCGGCAAGTCATTGATCTGTTCAGCGCTCATTCGTCCAACTCCAACAATTTTCTCAACTGTGAAAAGTGCAGGTCGGGATCGCCGTGCAACATATCAGTGGTCAGCAGTAAGCCTCGCCAGCCCATCAGTGTCAGCATATTGAGCTTCTCGCAGTCTCGCGTCTGTCCTGCACCCCGACTGTGCCCGCCGCGCGTCCATGTGCCGCCCTGTAGTTCGATGTAGATTTTTTGATCTACCCATGCTTTGTCCAGTCGCCACTTGCGCTTGGGATAGAACTGGTATTCCCGCTCGAGCACTGGGATGTCGGATGCAAGTTGTAGTCGCAGTGTTTCCCATGCGTACTCAAGTGATGACATCCATAGCTCGCGTCCCTGCTCATCAATGAACAGGATACGATCAGCGCTTTGTCCCATCGTAGACCCTCATTCCTGTATATTCAGACCAGCCCGCTCCACAGTGCGTGCAAAAGATAAGCGGGCCAGAACGTTCGTATCGATTACTGATTCGGATCGTTGCTATTCGATGACAGCTCAGGCATCTCAGGCCATTGTAATCGCACGTGGGTTGCGTGGATGGGGCGACGGCTGGTGAACTTTGCATCGATTATCTCCTGTGCCAGCGCGAGCAGTTGCTGGTTGGTGTGTGCGCCACAGTAAACTCGAAAACGCAGAGACTTGCGGGCTACCGTTCTCAGTGCGTGAGCAGGCAGCCAGGTGGGGTGCTTTCTCATCTCACCAACTGCGGCTGCAATCAGGTGAGGCCGGATAGGATCACTCATAACGTTGTAGTCTGAATCAGGAACCATTTTTCAGCCTTTCGTCAATCAGTGCTTTGCGCTCATTGCGCTTTGTGACGTGCTTAAGTTTCTCCAAATTCCTTATTTGTGCCTCGGTGTGAGCTAACCAGAATGTCGTTTGCTCGTTCTCCTGCTTGTTCTTGTACACAAAGTTATTGACAGCGGCGACGAGGATTTGCTTCTCGACGCTGTAATTCGCGTCCTCATACTCAGGATTAATCCGCCTGAATATCTCTACCAGAGAGACAGCATACTCGCGCTTGTCTACATAGCACTTGGCAATGATAGCCTCGTGCTCGTCAATGTATTTAAGAGCACCCTCAAAGGTTGTTATCTCGTCAGCCATATAACCTCTCAAAATAACGGCGTGGTTCAACGGAACGGGAACAACATGACTACTTGTATATGTTACACCCGTTCCGACGCACCTACCCCTGTCCTACGATTGATTTTGCGTATCGTCTTGCTCTTCACGCTCCCACTGTTTGACCAGCGCCAACCCTTTAGGGGTTACAGTCCAGGATCAGTGCGGGCGAGATACCCGTGCGTGCATTCGCCCGGGCACTTCGAGCGCCGGAACTTTGCGGACCTCAAGTATCTCGCGGCACTTCGGGCAGGTGATTGCACTGCCGGGAAGTGCTTTCCATTTGAGAGGCCGCATTCCGCACAGTGTGAGCTTGTCATCCTTGAGGGCGTGAGTTACCTCACTGTCGATTGTGATTGCCATTACCTGTTTCATTTATCACACTCCGGCACATAGGGATTCCCGTCCATGTCTACCCAGTGCCCCAGTTTGTCAGCGATGGCGCACATCATAAAAGCATCCTCACGGTTAACGGGTTGCATACCCCAGACCCCCAGCCCTTCGCCCGCGACAATCTCTCGACAGGCTTCGGGCAAGTTCTCCTCGGTGTTGCTCATCCAGCCAGCGCACCAGCACTCCTCGCTGGTGTCGCTCATCATATCGCACAAGACTTGCATCGCAGCCTCACGGGTGTAATGCAGCACCACGCTAACGTCGAGTTCGTCGCTCATAGATACTTCTCCAGCTTCTTTTCTTTGATCATCGTGTTGGCTTCCTGCGGGTTCAGTCTGCGCATTGTCTCAACGCGCTTTACGATGTCACGCAGTATCATGTCTCGCCGTTGTTCGCGGGTCAGACCGATCATGCGCAGGTGCAGCCCCAGCCAATAGAGTTTGAGCGCGAAAAACTCGAGATAAATCTCCTCAAGTTTCATGCGTACAATGTCAAGACCGACCCGGATAATCTCAAGACAGGTTTTCATGCTGACTCCTTTTCACAGTTGTGAAACTATTTGGTTATGTCTGATGGGTATACAGTGCGCTCATTTGTGCGACGGGCTATCTCATCAGTGTAAGGCAGGGCTAGCGTACTCCACAAATGATCTGCCGTGGGCAGAACTTGCACGATGACCTCGTAACCCTCGCCGTCCCGCGTTGAACTCTCCAATTGAGCGTGATTGTCAGTCAGCGCAGCGTCAATAGCGTCGCGCAGGGCAGTGAGCGCTTCTCTGTCGCCAATAATGTAGGCTTCGGTGTGCCACATAACCTGAGCGTAGATGTGAAGTTTTTCCATTGCTTATTTCTCCCTGAACTGTAGACCGGACACGGTGATCCAGGTGCTCAGATCGCGCACTCGACTGCTGATGCGTTCACCGAACTGGAACTCGAACTGCTCCTTACTCAGATTGGTGGTGATGACAGTCGGCAGCAACTTGGTGGTTCGGTGTCTCAAGACGCTGTACAGAATGTCGCGCTTGTCATCAGAGACGGGTGTGGTGCGCTTGACATCACCCAGATCGTCAAGGAACAGGACGGGCACTGTTTGGGCAACATTAATCAGGTCAGCACGAGCGGGTCCCTGATCATCGCTGTAGGTGCTCTGTACGTCATCAATAAACTGGTTGAAGTCAGTCCACTGCACGATGTTATTCTCAGCAATCAGCGCCATTGCCAGAGCGCACGCCAGTGAAGTCTTGCCCTTGCCGGGTTCACCACTGAACACCAGCCACGGCTTTTCTTTGCCAGAATCCCCGTAAGTACACATGGTCTGAATGTACTGCTCAACGGCAGCCAGCCCCAGCTCTTTGCCCGCGATGATACGCTCGGGCATATTGCGCCATACATCCAGCGTGTAGGCTTTGTGATCCTCGGGCAGTGAATAGCTCAGCTCGAACCTGTCCATTTGCCGACCAGCTCTCACGTTCTCAGAACACGGGCAGGGGAATGCCTTACCGAAATAATAGGCGAGATGCGGGTTGGGGTGATGCATGTCTATATCCAGTGTAACCCAGCCCATCCCGCCGCAATGTGGGCAGACCAGCGCCTCTGGTTGCAGCTCTCGTTGCTTCGCGTACTCGGCATTGATTCTGCGTTGCAGCTCGAAAGCGACACTTTCCCGCGTCCAGACTTGGCTTCGTACCTGATCGCGCTCTTGCTCAGCTTTACGTTGAAAGTCGGCAATCTGTTTATCTATCATTGACCCTTCTCCTCTAATCCCATTCCCACGGATCGTAGTGTGGACGTTGACCTATCCGTCGCTCATCCTGAATGCGTACCGCTCGTTTCAAGCGATGACGGTCTGCTCGCTTGAGCAGTACCTTATAAAGTCGCAGCCCCTTAAGTCTGGTGCGGTGTTTCACTTAACCCTCCTCTCTGGCGGCTTGCCCATCACAGTATCGTCACGCGCTGAGCGAGCGTTCTCGCGGTTCTTCCACTGACCGATAGCACTGGGTAATGATGTCTCACCCTTCGGTAGCTCGATGTTCTTGGTCACTTTCCACCAGTGTATGAACTCCTCAAACTCGCTGACGCTGAGCTTTGGAAAGTCAGCCAGTATCGCTTTGGCTACAGGACCGACCCGCTTACCTGTGGCTTTGCTGTGGTCATCCTCAAAGCAGTGCAATCGTATCTTCTCAAACAAGTCGTTGTATTGCTCTGGTTGTGATCGCTCGCTGGCCTTTGGTGATGGTTTGTAAATGACAATTGGACCAAGTGCAGCGCCCTGCGCTATAGAGTTTTCTGTATCTGTTGATTTACTTGTATTCTCTTCTGGATAATACTTAGTGCTATCTGGCGTAGAAATTCTATCGGGTGAAATTTCATCCGGCAGAACTTCAGATTTTGAAGTTACTTGTTGTTGGTACAGATAGGGGATCGCCTTATTGTTGACTGATACAGTCCCGGTAAGTTGATAAACGTGCTGACGGCGCGGCAGGTCTAGTTCGTCGCCAACCCGTTTGTTGTATGGGACCAGTGTGACCGCATTGTGCTCGACGAGCCATTGTTTGGCGCGGGTTGCGCTGGCAAGGCAAATGTCCAGCTCGCGGGCAATTTGTTTCATGCTGGGCCAGCAACGGTTTAAGCCATTGGCGTGCAGTATGAGCAAAGTGAGAACACCCCATCGATCTTCCTTGTAAAGCTCACTCATTGCAGATCGGAGTGAATAATCTAGCGTGGTACTCATGGCATATTGCGCCCATAGCACTGACCGCTTTGAATAAAGTAGATGTCCTCAATCTCTTCGACTTCTTTGTCACTCAACGCAAACCACTCGCCGTTTCCTCGTTTGCTGTTATAGCGTTGGTGGAGAACTTGCTCGGCTTGTGTATAGCCGTCGCACGGAATAAGGTGCTGATACTCGACTTCAAACGGGAGTAGCACGCCAAAAGTTTTGATTCGATTGTCTGGATCGACTGACTTTCCTATTTTCCAGTACCCGGTTGGCGACTTGAGCAGATACACCCATCCGTCGAATCGTCGGGCAATCTCACGTCTAACCGCGCCGATTGTCGATCCGGTAGGGTCTATCCAGGTCAACTCTTGATATATTTCTGCTAGCGCCGCGTCCTTTAATATTCTCAAGTCAACAATGCTTACTAGATTCTTGTAAGCATATATTTCGCCCGCCACCAACATATTGTTAAGGGCTTCTCTTGGGATTGGCTGGCGCACCTCAACGGACACCAAATCGGATAACTTAAATGCGTGTTCGGCATCTATGCCGAGGTGAATTAAGCCGTGCTCATGCTCAATTGTGACCATACCGACTCCTTAACGCAAACTGACCTATGTAGACAATCTCTCCGAGCTGGCGGCTCCCCTAGTTGGTTAGGGATGAGGGATTGACCTACATAGGTCAGTCGCCAACTATAGCAATAACCGCCGCCAGACGGTTTTTATTGAACAACTGAGATTGTACCGCGCAAGTTGACATCGTGCAACGTCCTGTGGTATAGTCGTTTCAAGAGCGACCTTGACCCTCGCTCCTTGTGTTCAGTTTCCGGCAAAGGGCCGACGGTAGATTGTTATCGTCGGCCCTTTGCTATTACATCTTATCGGCTAGCTCTTCGATCAACTTCTCGAGTTCACTGGCGCGATCCTGTACGTACTCAGCCTCTGCCAGTTGTTTGACTGCCTCATCCAGAATGCCCATCGCCACGCCCAGATAGAACGCTGATACGTGCAACGCGATACCGTCAGGCGCTTGCATCGCACTATGCACGTTGTCACTGAGCTGCGCCGATTCTTTGCGAAGGTCACGCTTGTCCATCATCAGTCTCCCCGGCGTTTAGTAGCTCGAACAGTTCAGTGAGATCATTGGCAAGATTGTCAACACGAAGCCCGGTGGGCTTGCCCTCTACAGTTCGACAGACATCGCCATCCTCATCGAGTATCCACTGTGCAGAATAGCCGTAATGCTCATTCCGGGCGGTCAGTCTCAACGAGCCGTCAGTGGGCCATATTGCCAGTTCGAGCGTGAGCTTGTTACCCATTTTGTTTCTCCCTGTTGGCTTTACGAGCGATCTGCCCCAGTCTTGCAATCTCGCGCATGTGCTCCCGGTCCTTCGACAGTGAAGCCCCGCCGATCTTGCCCGCGTCACTGGCTTCCTGTGATGTGAACTTATGCGCCTTGCCCAGCGCATGAGACTGCTTGCCGCCCTTGCTGGCAATAGCACGACGCGCTTCGGGTGACATCTTGGCGAAGCCGCGCGGCTTTGGTGACTCATAGTCAAGTGCCCACTGGATAGCTTGCTCGTGCATTTCCAGCGCTTCCTGCCACGTCGCGCCACGCAACTCAAACAGAGACTTTCCGGTCCCGTCGTCCTCAAACACCATCGTCTCAAACAGCTCACCGTCACCTATGCCCAGAAACACGGTGCTGACCAGCTTACCATCATCTAACAGTGTTCGGCGCACGATGCGGTTCTCGATATTCTCGAACCAGCGTGCCCAGTCGAGAACATCATCCACTGGAACGGGATTGTGCTCAGTGTCGAGAATGTAAAAATCACTCATCTTTGTGTTCCCCTCTATGGTCTACGTTGGATTTGCTCCAACTTTCCTTCGTGATCTTGCCTGAACAGAATGCGCACAGATAGCCGTCCTGCCCGCACACTTTGTCCTTGCGCCAGTCAGGGCCGTATCTGCGTTCATAAACTTTGCCCCAGAACCGCTCGAACCCGTCATCGGGCAGGAACTCTGGTTCTTGCTCTTGTTTCACAGTTGTGGAATCGCTCACAACAGTCGCTCCTGCCCAGCAAAGAAGGCCAGCGCCTCATCGGCTGAGCTAAACTCCTCGCGCAGCAAAACGGTAGACTGCGGCTGGCAACTGTCAGCCACGACAACGGTGAATATTCCGGTGTCGTAGTGCTCGTGAGTCCAGGCGCAGTCATCGAGCTGCACATTGTCGCGCTTCTCGACGTACAGCACGGCAGCGGCTATCACTTTCTGGCGTTCACCCGGGGTGAGTATCATTGACCCTTACTCCTCTGTGCGGTTGCACTCGATAATCATGTGAAGCGCTAACGCCGCCACAATGATGGCTGCCAGAAAAACGACGGTGAACTGTAGTTCGTTCATGATCTTGACCCTCCTCTAAAAACGTCTCGTAGGACAGGGGTAGGTGCGTCGATAGGTGGGGTGCATGATAACTTGTACCAGTCGCACCCCTTCCAACGCACCTGCGGCGGTTTATCTATTGTTTCTCGGCCTCAAAGCGGGCCAGCTCGCTCGTCAAAAACTGCTCAACCTCATCCAGGTTCCTGCCAGCCATAATGCCCTTCGGTTCGATGCTCCACAGTTCTTCATCGTCAGACCATTGAAGGCTGACACCCGCCATGTTATTCTGCTGGTAGGCTACTCTGAGATACTGCTGGACCAACTGCTCATCCTCGTTGATGCGCTCGGTATCATTGATCTCGTCTTCGCGCTCTTGCTGTGCAGTGAGGTCCGCGTCAAGCGCACGATAGCGCGCGTCAAGTTCTTTCCAGCGCTCAAGCTCTGTGTCGTTAAGTCTGTGATCCAACAGATCAAACAGTGCAGTGGCAACGATGTGACGATCCTCAGCCTCGTCGTAGTCACTGTCGTCACAGGCTTCGAGAGCCGCTTTGAGGTGTTGCTTGATGTGGTCCAGAACGTGAGTGACCGTAACTGTTGTCATTGACCCTTACTCCTTGTCTCTGTACAGGTCGATAAATAGACCCTGGGCGGCTTCGCGCCATAGCTTGCTGGCAGTCTTGGCATCTTTGTCCAGCTCGAGCATCAGCGTGACGTTGCGCCCGTTGGTGCTCACGATGCGGACACTGGCGTGCCTGATGAGCATATCCATCAGTTGCTGCTGGTCGTCTTTCTGAGCTGGCGGCGGCTCTTCACCCATCTTGCGTTTGATGTGAGCAGCCTGACGTGCTGTCCAGTTGGCGCGGACACTCTCCTCGGCTGCGGTCCACTGACCGTCACCGATGTCTACGCCGCCTTCGGTCAGTTTGATGTCAGCCACAACCCCCTTCGCTTCTTCGATGAGCGCCTGAGTAGGCACACCACTCTTGACCCCTTTGGCTACTGACCAGGCCAGTTGCAGGATCACTCGTTGCTCGAGCGGGTCATCGACACCCATCAGGGGGCGAAAGACTGACTCGGGCAAATCTTTACACAACTGTGAAAAAGTCGGTTCGGTGTCGGGCAGGTTGGCGATGCCGCGCTCAACCCGGGCAGCGTTGAGTGTGTAATAGGCGGCGGTCTGACCCATTTTGAACTCGGCCCCCGCCATTGCCCGCCAGCTATCATAGCCCAGCGCCAGATGAGCATTGCGCTCGTAGGTGTCCCACAGCATCCGGCGCAGCTCTTCACCCTGTTTGTTCACATCAACGACACTCTGCCGAGCCTCGGCTTCGGTCATGTCTCGAATGATTATTCCGTCATTTTCCATATGATGCCTCTTTCCTTGAACTCTTCGTGGTCCTCTTCGATGGCTGCCATACACGCTTTGGCTTTCATGGTAATGAACTGGAACCCGGCTTGCAGTGCCATAGCAGTCATAACTCCCTCGAGGTCGGGCGGCTTGCTGGTCAGCTCAGCCATGATGCGCTCAGAGTTCTCGGCGTGCATCTCGCGCTCCTCTGCAATAGAGGCGAGCATTCCGACGCGCCCCAGATAGATGCGCTGGCGGATTTCCAGCCACTCACGTTTGGTGTACTTCTTATTCAACTGCGGCTTATCTTGACCCATTTGACCCTTCTCCTTGTGTGAACTAGATTATAGAAGTTTGCCGCCCTGTACCCACTCATGCGGCAGCTTGGCTCCGCGAGAGTCGTTACAGTGAGGGCAAGCGCAAACGATATTGTCAGGACGGTTTGACCCGCCGCGAGACAGTGGGACAATATGATCGACGTGGTATTTGTTGTTTAGCTTGACATTGCACCAATAACATTTTCCTTTCTGACGACTGTACTGAGCCTTAATGTCATCGGCAGTATATTCGCCCTCGGCGTTGAGCTTCCAAGCCCGACGGCGCTCTTTTTCGGCACGATGCTTCTCTGGATTATTTGCTCGCCATCGTCGCTTCTTTTCCCGCTCTTGCTCTCGATGTGTCTCGCTGTAAGCCCGCATAGTTTCTTTGCGCTTTTCAGGATTGCGTTTGACATATTCGCGGGCGTTGGCGTTAACTTGCTCTCGATGCTCTACTGCATATTTCTTGGCTCTCACCTTTGCCTTGTCAGCGTGTTTACTGCGACTGAGTTTCCCGGCTTCACTCACGCAATGCTTACACCAGCTCGATAGCTCATCTTTGCGAGTGCGTGGGCTAACGTGATAAAAGTATTCCAGTGTGGCTGGGTACTCATTACCGCATCGGGAGCAATGGCGAAGATTAGACATTAGTTGCGATCCACCGGAGAATCTGCAATAAAGCTAGCGTCATCCTCCAAAGAATCGTCGCTTCCGTAACCTGCGATAGCAAGTGCCCGTCCGATGGCAGTTGTCTCCGACTTCTCGATATAGCGACCCTGCGCCTGGGCTGCACCCTTGAGCGTACACAGTCCGTGCCCGCTGGCAACGACACGACCCAGATCATCCCGCACCACTGCGCGACTGAGCGCCCAGCCCGCCGCCGGGTCAAACTGCGACAGCTCAGTCTCAATCGCCCAGCCGCTCTGAACCGGGTGGTCGAGCCTGAAGAGCAGGACGCGCCCCATCACTTGCAGATAGTCCTTTTTGCCGATACGGATGGTGTAGTCAATACGGATGGCGTTGCGCTTGTCCTCGATGCTCAGACCCTCATAGGGTTCACGGGATGAGGGTGGGGCTTGTGGTTGTACTGGTGGGCGGGCTGGCGACGTGTCACGCTCGTCGTTTATCGCTGATTCATGGTCGCTGACTGCTGAGCTGTGGTAAGCGCTCATCACTGCACTGGCTTCTTCGAGTGAGCTGTCCCACTGTGAGACACGGGTGAAGCTCTCGCCGCCTCGTGCTTTCTGGGCAGTGCTCAAAATCTCGGGGATTTCCTGTACGGGGTCGTAGCCCAGTACTACCCACGGCTTTGCCCATTCGCCCCATTGCTCACGAGTGAACGGGTTCGCGGCACTTGTGGCAGGTGGCGCTTTGCGGTCATCGGCTGGCTTGGGTTTGTCATCTGCTGGATGTTTCACGTAAATACTTTCTCCTGTTCCCCATTTTTGCTCACGATCGCCAGCTTTGATGCTGGCAATCCACATTGAACGGTACTGCCCGCCCAGTTCAGTTGAGAGATAATTGAACATACTCTCAACCAGTGACTTCTCCTCAACGCTTCCCGGCTGGCAGGTGATTGCTAAATCGGCACACCGCGTCTTGAGTTGCGGTCTGCCGAGCTTCGGCTGGTAGCCAATCTTTACTTCGTGCTTTACCATTCCCTGATCTGTCACGCTCATTGCTCCTGTGCTCAGTGTCTCGTGTGGGGTCTATGACTATAACCACTACCCCATAACAACACTATAACGGTTGAGTTTGAATATGGCTATAAAATTATCCGATAGGTGCTCCTGTCTGTGTATCGAACCTGACTTCAAAGCTCCACTGGCGTACAAAGTCGCCAGATAAAACACTTAGATCGCTGGTGGTGCATTTCCATGCTGCGCAGTCTTTTGTATCGCAGGTGAGCTGGGTGTACGTCCTGCCAGAGCGCGGCATGGTCACTACGCCGTCAACTGTCATGGGCTTGCCGCATATCGGGCAGTGGATAGTCATGATTATCTCCTTCCGATGCGTTTGGCGTAGTAGCAAGCCGCGCCGTAATTGACGTGCTCGATAGTGACGTAGTACCAGACTTCGTACTCGTAGCGGGTCAGGTCCATAAGCCACTCGGCTCCCTGCTCATTGCAGTCGGCATAGTCGATACACTGCTCAGCAAACACTTGCACAGTGTCATCACCAATCAGACTGAGCACTTTGGCTGCCTGACGGTACTCATCTGCACCCGCTAAAATCTGCTCGACCATCTCAAGTTGATTAATCATGCTGTTTACTTGGCCCCCTTGAATGACTTGAGCTTGCAATGACCAGCGGCTACGATGTCCTTGAAGTTCTCCTCAGCAGTGCCGGGGATCAGGTGGTCAGGATTAACACACTTCGGGTTGTTGCAAGTGTGACGAAGTAACGCCTGGTCGTGGCTGCCATACTTGATAGCATAGCCAACCTGATGGGCCTTCAAAGTCTTGCCCTTGCCGCTGAACTTGCCGTAACCGTAGCGGTCTGTGCTGGCTACCCAGATGTCACACCCGTTTGGCTCAGTGTGGTACTGTACTTTTGCTGTAAACCGCTTAATGAGTTGCTCGTCTAATGGGATATTCATGACCCTGCTCCGTGTGCTTGACTTCGTAACTACACACCAGTATAAGCATATTGGCGTACCTGTCAAGTTTTTCCTCAAAACTGCTACTTTTGGTTCTGATAATCTAAAAGTACGATATTCCAGCGTGCTGGTGCGTCGGTAGTTGGAAAGAGGTACAAGTTATCATGTTAGATAACTACCGACGCACCAGCCGAATTTTCTAGCGTAGAATCATGTCTCGATGATGCCGACCCGATCTTCCATCTGTGAGCCGTTCAGAGCATCGAGCAGAATGCAGTCAATGGAGAGATTGCGCCACACGTATAACGAAACCATCTCAAGCTCATCGTTGGCGTGTTTGAGCAGGTTGTACTCGATGCGCATGTTGTAAAACTCGCACTCAGCCTCGACGCGCATTGACATGGGCCACACTTCGGTAGCGCTGTGGTGCTGCCACATAGCGGCGGGGGCCGGGAGCACGTAGTCGTAGGCGGTTTGCATGAACCCGTCGGGACAGTGTGCTTTGAGGATGGGATAGCCCATGACAGGCTCGCCCGTGTCATCACCCAGTGAGAAGTGTACGCCGTCGCTCATCACCGGGCCGTAGGTCGTCTCTACGGTGTAGTAGAGATGGTTATAACCCCAGTGCCATTTGCGCTTGGCGGTGTTGAGGATCAGCTCGACTGACTCCTGCGGAAACAGATGCTTGGATGAGCCGTCGCGCTTGAACCCGGCGACATAACCTTTGTTGGTGCTGAGCTGGAAGGTGGTCAGCTCGTAGACTTTCAGGTCGCTCATTGTGGCAGCACCAGCACTTTCTCGGCGCACAGAATCGAGTCGTAGACCTCAATCAGCTCATCACCCTGAGCGCACACGTACAATTGCGTGCAGTGCTGTTTGCTCACCATATGCGCATTCAACCAGAACGGGGTGTCACAGATTGACTGCCGGTACGCGCCGGTGATCACCCAGTCGTAGTTGCTGTCGTGTACCGCAAGGAACGGCCTCGCCGGATACACGACAATCTCGTACTCGTCATAGTTAAGTCGCACTGGATGTACTGTCTTTCCCCAGATCGTTACACTACCGTCGAACGCATCAATGACATATGACAGCGCAGCCCTTATAATCCCTTCTCGCAGTTCATGAAAGCCGAGGTACAGAATCCCGTCGTTAATCCAGCCCTGAACAGGTTTGTTTCCGTGTATCAGAACCATCGGTTTCATGGCTCAGCCCCCCCACAAAGCAAAAGCGATAGGTGTCCTCGTCGGTAAAGACATCTACCAGAAAGACATCTACCAGATCGTTGGCGCTTGTTGTGCACAGATACATAGTGACGATGCGATGCTCGCGGGTGACGCGCCCCTGTAGCCATAGCGGGGTCGATACCAGACTGGTGAAGTAGTCAAGCGTGTAGTCGTACCTCCACTCGTCGCGGCTCAGTTCGATCAGGTATTGCCAGCGAGTTGCAAGCAAGGTAAGGGCTTCCGCAACAGGGTACAGAATGAGACGCTCGCCCTCCCATTCGTGCTCTTCGGGAACAATTGTCCAGTTGTCTCCCTTGAAAATGAGCTGGTTGCCCCCCTGTAGTTCGTACTGGATACCCGCGCGTTTCAGCGCCCAGATAAGCTCGACATCGCTCAGACAGTAAGCGTCGGGTTCTGCGAACCAGCCCTGCACGTATACTTTTTTACTCTGGCGAAGCACCACCGGAATGATGTTAGCCATTGTACTGGCCTATTCTCAAGTTGCGGGCTTGCTCAGCGATCTTGTGAATAGCCAGCTTGAGTTTGACATCTGCACCGATCTGGATGTCAGCCTTGCCCCGATCTTGAATATTGCCAATAGCGATAATCATGTCAGGGTTGAACGTTGTGCGAGCGTGATGCACTGCATAGCCACCATCAACGCTGGGAAAGCAGTGGTAGACATAGCTGGTCGCGTCCTTGATGCTACGCTCGCCCGGGTACTCAAGGCGAGCCATCTTGAGTAGACCGGGGCCGTCAGCACCCTCAGCGCACATAACTCCCCAGTGGAACAGACTGCGATGCAGTAGGGCGATGTAATTGCGGATAGGCTGCTGAGTCAGCGGATTGTTCAGTCGGTAGATCATCTGAGCGCCCGCGTACTCACTGGCACTATCCATACTGGCATTGCCCTGCACCAGACCGGACCACACTTTGAGGCCCGTCGCTTCGCAAGCCCACTGGATTGCCAGTGTCAGCGTGAGCACTCTGGGAATATAGTTGCTATCGTGCCAACTCTCAGCCCATGCACCCGAGGCCAGAATTGCTACGGTGGGCAGTTCCGCCTGGGCAAACTGATTGCGCTCGTAAGGACGGATGTGCCCGATGTCGAGCTTGCCAGTAGCAAACCCCTTCGCGACCTCCAGGTGCTTGCGTCGGTCTACACGCCCGACTAGCTGGTCACGCACCACAATCTTGCGGGCTACCTCATCAAACACGTCGGTCAGCTCGCGGCTGTGGTGCTCAGCTTGAAACTTGATAGACTTCGGGAATGTAACTGTGTCGATGGCTTTCATTGCATCAGCCGCACCCTTGATACGGAAGGGGATGTACTCGTTCTTTTCTGCGAAGTCCCACTCGTGGTCATTGTAGGGCCAGCGGTCAACACCGCGCTCCATGTCGGGTGCGTAGAACTTTGCCACGTCAGCCACATCGAGCTGAACCCCCAGCCACTTTTTTCTGTCGTGACCGATGTAGTCTTGAGTTTCCAGTACCGGACGCTTGGGAGCGTCCGGCTGGTCGGGGCTGGTGTACTTGTGTTGGTCGTTGGGCAGATGGTCATCGCCGTAGCTCATTTGAGCACCCCTTCCATCATTGGGAAATACCCTAAAGTCAGTCCGATGGGACGATAGTTCAGCAGATAGGCCGTATTGACCCGTTTGTCGTCAATCAATGACCATGCTGTGATGAGGCGGTGACGTTTCGGGTCCAGTTTGCCGTGTGAGACAATCTGAACATCCAGAAAAACCAGTCGGCACAGACCCTGAGCAGTGTCGTCATCGACCACGGTGAAGGTTTCGATTCTCATTTCGCACCTGCCACAGCTACGCCGAATATGACGATTGCAGCGCCAGCAACTATGCAACAGAACAACACGATGCCGAAGCGCAGCGTGAGACGATTGGGAACGGCGAGCAACGATGGGGCAATCATGACAGCAACCCCAACCAGCACAGTGAGAATACCGAGAATAAAGGTGATCACTTTGCACCATCCTTCGGGCCGCCCAACAGTTCACGGTTGGTGCTGTCCATGCGGGACCAGAACTCCTGGCGCAGTGTCGTCTCCCAGTCCCAGCCGTAGCACTCAATGGCCTGAGCCATACGCAGTAGGTCGCGTGGTGACAGCACAACCAGTAGTGACTCTTTCTCGATTTTCTCGTGCATGGCAAAGAACCACTTCTCGAGCCGCTCCCCGGTGGCTTTCTTGTAGCCGTGAGACTGCACGATCTTGCCGATGTTTTCGTAGCGGGTGTCAATGAAGCTCATCCGGTTCAGGTTCGCACTGTCGATTTTGTTGCGGCCCACATACTGGCGGTTCGGGCCTTGCCCGAACGTATTTGAAGTTAGAACGATGGGGCACTCATCCTGCGGATACACCCGATCCTCTTCGCGTGAGTTGGGCAGGGTGACGTAGCGCTCATCACCGTCTGACTTGTCCTGGAAGGCAGACTGCAAAGCCATGCCGACCCGTGGGTCCAGTGCGTCGTACTCATTGATGAGCAGTGGCAGCCCGTTGCGGAAAGCGTGAGTAACCTTACCATCGCGCCACACTTCACCCTGCGGGGTCAGTTCATACGTGCCCAGCAGGTCAATCACAGCAGTCTCGGCAGTGCAGTCAACCACTACGAAGTTGCCCTTGCCGTAGATAGCCTCAAGCGCTTCCTTGCTGGTGCGTGTCTTGCCGTTGCCAGTCGGTCCTACAACATTGACAACAGGACGAGCCATGCCCTTGAGCAGATACATGCAGATCGTGCCCCACCAGCTCGGTGCAACGAAGCCAGCCCCGGCCTTGACCTCGTTCTTAATGCGCTCCCTGTGTTTCATGCGGGCATTGTGACGACGCTGGCGTTCCTGCTCAGAGCGCTCGTGCTGTTTCATTTCAGCCCGCTCGAGCCGCTTTTCGTTCTGCACGGCGACTTGTAGCTTGCTGAACTCGACAATCGCCTGTTTCATCTCGTCGTGCTTGTCGGAAAGCTCGCCCTGTTTCTTCCTTACCTCATTGTCGCCCTCGAATGCTGCTCGCTTGACTGCACTGTGATCCTGTATCCACTGACGCATCAGCTCGAGTGTCGTAGCCATCTTGCTGGCCTGTTGCTGGCGCTGTTCTTTGCGCTCATCAGAGACACGCTGGGCAGCTTCGGCAGCTTTCTGCATGGCATCCTTGAACTTTTGCTGGTCCTCTTCGTTCTCGGGGTTGCCCTCACGCGCAATCTGCTCGAGTTCCTGCATAGCTTCCATGAAGTCTTGCTCGGCCTGAGTCATCTCGTCGCCTTGCTCACCCTGCTCGCCTTCACCTTGCTCTTGCCCCGCACCCTGCCCCTGCCCTTCGGCAAGCTCCTGCATATTCTGAGGCGGCTGGTCGCCCTTGCCTTTGTTGCCCTTCTTGACCTTCACGTTGCTGGGCTTGTCGCCCTTTGCGTTTTCTGGCAAGTCTTCGTTGTGCCCTTCTACCGGGTGATCTTCCTTGACTTCTTCGCCTTCGGGCTGATTGCTCAGCTCGCACAACTCAAGGACTTCGATTGGCATTACCAGTCCCTCGAAGTGCCAGACTTTGAGCTTGCGGTCCCACCAGCAGCCCGCTTCGCTGAGCTTCTCCTTGTAGGGGAACGTCTGCCCCTTGATGGTCCAGTTCTTATGCTCGGTTGAGTACTCTGCGACTAATGGCTTAACCATGACTGATTGCTCCCTGTGTTT
>Ga0265326_10000073_pt1 | contig 56677 bp, 77 predicted proteins | sample 41424metaG_FD_192439 | JGI IMG/M metagenome (GOLD analysis project Ga0265326, IMG submission 192439) | Rhizosphere microbial communities from Carex aquatilis grown in University of Washington, Seatle, WA, United States - 4-14-24 metaG | ecosystem: Host-associated > Plants > Roots > Rhizosphere... | reverse complement strand
ATATGGCATCGCCAGCGGAATTCGTTAACAGCGTGCGCGTGATCGTTTTGGACGATACTCGCGTTCCGCGGCGCCTACTCGGTGCCGACCCAGATATCCCGCGAGACGGCATCTGGCTCTATCGAGTGGTTATCGACGTTCGCAATATGCCGATCATCCCCGCGACCGTCTTTGCAGACCAATGGCAGGTGACTGCCCCCTCCCCTTCCGGCCGGGGCGCGCCATGAGCGGGGGTGAGGATGCTGAGGCGGATTAACCTCTCTGCCGCACTCGGTGGCGCCGTCGATCGGCAGGGCAATGCACCGTGGGTCTGCGACTGCCGCACCTTCGATATCCCGAACACGATTGCCAGTCTGATCCGATATCTGCCAGCGAGCGCCGTGGCGGTAAGCCTGCGGCCGGAAGGCGGAGCGGCAATGGTCGCTGTTGCCGAGAGAGAGGCCCGCCGACGCGGCATGCGCGTCCTGTGGGTGCCGCTCCGCCAGCCCCACGGTAGCGGAAGGAACGGCGCGGACATGAGCGGGAGTCGCGCAGCGAGACGAAAAGAAAGGTAATGGACTGATGGGCTTATTCGATAGCGTAATGGTGCCATGCCCCAAGTGCGGCGCCTCTGTTGAATTTCAACATAAAGACGACGACTCCGGTATGCGTGTTTACTCACTCGAAGACGCGCCAACCTATATATTGACAGAGATATTGAACGAGCCAGAATATTGCGAACGTTGCGGACAATGGTTCGCACTAATTGACCCCGACTTCCCTCCGGGCGCCCCACCCCGACCAAAGCCGTCGATAGTGCGCGTCCGAACGCCCGATAACCCCACCACGCATCCCCAAGGAATGAAATGGTGGCCCGATGCCGACAGGTTTTCGTATGCCGATGTCGATGAAGCCGACCGACCCGCGCCGCCGCCCGCCCCCAGAAACTAAAACGCCCCCGGCGAGGTGATCGCCGAGGGCGGGGTGTGGCGGTGCGCGTGTCGCGGCCCGGTTTAGAGGCGCTAAATGACCTTTGAGACCATGATTGCGGCGTCGATTTCACTCGTCGGATTTGGCTACTGCCTTTCCATCCTCGGACTTATTCAAGCGATCGACAAGGCGGGCGTGGGTAGGGCGCTTTGCCACTGCACCGCCGCGACGGGATTTGCGATGGGCGCCGCAGGTTTCCTCTTGCCGGCAATCCTAGTCATACTAGATCAATTCCCCGACTAGCGGGCAGCGCATCACCGGCACTCCAGCGTCCATCGCGCTCGGCCCGTCAGCCTCCCGCCGCCGCTCCGAACGCAATATCCCGCTCCGCCCGCAATTCGTCAAGGCGAGCCCGGATCACGTCAGCGTCTTCGCACGCGACGATCCGCCGAGCCGCCGAGCCGCGGTCGCTCTCGATCCTGTTGATACAGGACAGCGGCGAGCCGGCGTCGGTATCATCGCCGCGGGCGGTGCCGCAGACCGTGCAGCGAGAACCGGGACCGCCGGGCCAGACGTGCGCGTTGATGATGGTGGTCACGGCGCGAGGCCAGCGCTACCAGGTGCATTTACTCCCGGCAACGGCGCTGGCGATCGCCAGACCGCGCGCAAGCCCTGGATCGCTCGCGTGGGCCGTATTCGCGTTGATGCCGGCCTGGATGGCACACGCGGCCTGAGCGGCATCGGACAGCACCACAGGGGCGGCCTGGGCGATGCTGATAGCAGTGCTGAGTGCTCCGGCGCCACCAATGCCGGCAGCGATTGGAACGGCACCACAGCCGGCGAGGGCGCACAGGCCTAGGGCCGCGGCAAGGCGGGTGATCGTCTTCATCGGGATTGGTCCTTTCGAGAGGGTGAGTGTGTAAGGATTCCTTACAGACTCGATTGTGCCGGCCCGCGCGAGGCGGTCGGATGGGGTTAAGGCGCTGGCGTCGGCCGCTCGGGCTCGACGGTCTTTGGCGCCGGGACCGGTTCCGCAGGCGCGGTCGTCGTGGTAGTCGCGCCGGCATCCGTCTCAGTCTTCGTGGTGGTGACGACCGGGACCGCTGGCGCGCTGGTGGCGAGCGCAGCCTGTCCCGCCGCGATCGTGTCGTCCTTCTTTTGGCTGCTCGAACTCGAGCCGAAGTAGAAGCCGGCCGCCAGCATGCCGAGCTGCAATGCCCCGGTCATCATGGTCGTGCGCAATGTCGTGTCGCCGACAAAGCACGAGGCGATCACGGCGCCCGCAAAGATCATCAATGACAGCGCGGCGATGCCCGGCACAATCCACCACGGTGTTTCTGTTTTGCTCATGCGGTTCCTCCTTGTGCTATAATCGCGAGCGTTGCTGCGGGGCGGCGTGGAAAGCAGACACGCGGGGCAAGCCCATCGCCCCTTACGAAAAGTGACCGTGCCCTGGTTGGGCTGGGCGTGCGGTCTAGGCGGTTAAACGATCGGCGAAGCAGCCAGCCGGCACCCGAAAGGGCCTTCCTTGGCAAGCCGGAGTAGCGCCCGGCCCCCGCAGCAACCATCACGATGGCGGCAGCTCGCCCCGCTTCTCCCGCCGATCCAGGCTGCTGTGGACGAACACCGGCACACCGTCGTCATCGAGACGCGGCCCGCACCAGCACGAAGGCGCATGGACGTGCGGTCGGTAGTCGTCGATCGGCGTGACGTGGCGGGTGCCGTCCCGCTCCAGAGTGGCGCGCCAGGTCATGCGGTCAGCGCGGCGACCGCTTCGTCAACCGACGCGAAGCCGATCAGCCGCGATTGGTCGACCTTGCCGAGCCCTGGAAATGGCCCGCCGTTGATCGTCCCGTCCGAGAACTGCCACAGCCGCGCTACGCCCATGCCGGGCTCGCCGCGATCCGCGCCGTCCTTCGGCATCCGAAAGCCCTTCGGCAGATACTGCCCGAGGTTGTTGGCGTGGTTGCCATACGCCGGGATCATCAAAACGCAATTCGACAAGATCGCGGAAGGCAGTCCGGCGCCGTTCCCGGTCGGGCCGAAATGGCCCATGTAAAGCAGCGGCCAGCGACCAAGATCTTCGTGGATCGCCGAGACGAACACCTCCGCCTGCGCCACGGTCATCTGCGGCTTGTTCTGCTCGGCATCGAGCATGACGATGCGCCCCGACAGGTTCGGCCCGTAGTCGTCGCGCATGGCCGCGAGGAAGTGCGCCGCCTGCGCCTCTGGGTCGGAGCCGTCGCCGAAGTGATAACCGCCGAGCAGCGGAACGCCGGCACTGTAGGCATTCCATGCGTGGTCGCGCGCCGCCGTGTCCGAGCCGCCCGTCCCCTGGGTGTACTTAATGATCGCGCCGACGCAGCCGGCCGCCGCGGCAGCCTTCCAGTCAAGATCGTCGGGTAGCTGCCAGTGGGAAACATCGATCACGCGCGCGGTATCGATCCAATCGGTCATGTTTCGTTTACTCCTTTAGCGGCGGGCACGGCCCTTAGTGGACGATCTTGCCCAGCAGCGATGAGCCGAACTGAGTGGACAGCGCGGCAACGACGAAGCTCACCGCACCCGCCGCCATCAGCACCAGCCGATTGAGACGATCAAATTTGGCGGCGTTTTCCGCGTGCATCCGTTCCCGGTCAGCGTTCTGACTTTGGAGCGCCTCGCGCATCAGTCGCTTGTCCTCATCACACTTGGCGATGTGCGCTTGAAGTATCGACGCCGTGGTGGCGTCCGCGACCGCTGACTTGACGGCAGCAGCAACATCAGTCTCAGTCAGCCGTCTACGATTAAACATTCAGGCCCCCTGGCGTATCGAGATTGTCCCCACTGCCACCCGTCTCCGCCTCCCGCCCGCAGCTCACGCCGCCGGAATCGTCATCAGCCCTGCCGCAGCCGTCACGATCAGCGCCGCGTCGAACAGGTCGCTGTGGCCGAATGTCAGCGCCAGGGCAACGCAGGTTGCGATGGAGACGAAGGGCCAGATCACGGCTTTAGGCCAGCCACATACTGCTTCCAGTATTCAGCGGTAGCTTCGCGCTGCTTCACCAGCGCCTGAACAGCAGCCGCGACATGCTCTTGTTGTAACTGGGCGGCTTGCCATTCCTTGGCTAGCGCCGCTAGAACCTCGTCATCCGCCCGCGCAATCGAGGGGGCGAACGCAATGGCGGCAACAAGTGCGAGACGGCGGGTCATTGCATCGTCACTGGGCTGACTGCGCCAGTGGCAGTAGCTGCCACTCCGGCCTGCTCCTGCGACAGCACGTTGTTCTTGATGCCTGTGAAGATGCCGGTAGCGATTGCGAGAAACGTCTCTGCGTTCGTGCGCGCGCGGCAAACGGGCGGCGTCGCGTTGTCGCATATCTGACCGTAAATCGTCTTGTAGGCGTTCAGTACGCGAGTGACATCGGCATCGGGGATCGTGACACTCTGCGTCATGGTTCCGGCGCCTGCGGTGGCGGTAAGGGTAAGAGTGCCAGCTTGCGCAACAGGAGCGGCAAGTAGGGCGAGGGCGAAGGCGATGTGTTTCATGTTTAGCATCCTGTGCAGGCGTTGACTTTGTAAGCTGTGCCGGTTGAGTCGTAGATCGTCAGATACCCCGCTGCGGTAGTCGTTCCGGCAGTGTAGGCGGTATCCGTTGTGATCTTGCCTTGTACCGGGGCGAAGGCGCTGTCATCGGCGAGGCGGGCTTGCAGGGTCGTGGTGCTGCGCTTCAGTGCGGGGAAACTTGAAGTCGTGCCGCCGAATTGGAGACGCCCGAAGTCTGTTCCGGCGTTGTTAGCGACAGTTATTACACCGTCGCTAGGAGACAGGATTTCGCTTCTAGTTGACCAATAAAATGCACCAGCATTCGGTATAACAATATTGTTCGACCCGATTTGCGGCCCACCCCCGCCAACAATAAACCCGCTACCTGTAAATTGGGCTCCTGACATATTGGTTGCGACTGTCCACACTCCCGCCGTCGTCACCCCGTAATCGAGCTTGTTCGCACCCCCGATGAGGAACTGCATGTTCCGTGTAACACCAGTGCCGTTGGCCTTGGTCCCGATGGAGAGGACATTCGCAGTGTCCTGCCAGCCGAACGTGCCCCACTCGCCGTTGCTGGCGTCCGTGAAGGTGTTGTAGGTGCGGTGAACTTGGGCGTTGGTGGAGTTGCGCTGGGCGAGGATGCCTGCGGCGTCGCGGGCGAGGGCAAGATCTGTTGTTCCTGTTGAGGCATCAGCGGTCGAAGCAAAAGAAAAAAGACCACTGCTGGACACTTTAACAATTCCGTTTCCGCCAGAAATTAAAAATGCCTTTACAACACTAGACGCGTCACTGGCAAAAAACTGCCCTGCGCTTGGGGATGTTCCTGCGTAACCTGCTACCGAAGTTGCGGTGGAGAGCATTCCGCCAGCCGTTGTGATATTACTGGTTACATTAGCCGTACCTGCCGCTACAACGTTACCGCTTCTATCAACACTGAACTCACTCGTTGTTCCGCTCGCGCCGCCATAGATGTTGAACAGCTTGGTGCTCGCCCCGCGCGCCGTATCCGTGACGGACAGCTTGAAGACATCGGGCGAGCCGGAGGTGTTGAGTGTCGTGCTCAGCGCGAAGTCGGAGGTCGCATCGCTGCCGGTGTGAGTGGCTCCTGAGATAACAAGCCCTGAAGTATTGACGGCGGGGTTGATCGTTTGAGTGGCCGTGAAGGTGTTGGCGGTTAGCTTAGCGCCACTGCCGCCGATCGAAACGCCCTGCGCCCAGGCGGGCGGCGACAATAGAGTAAGAGCGGCAAGAACAGCCCGAGCGAGGATGCCGCGCATCACTGTAGCTCCACCGCTTCGTATTTGTGCCCATTGGTCGCGGCGTTGATCGACACCGCGCCCTGATAGGCGCCCGCGGCGCCGCCGAGATTGATGCTGCCGCACGCCGGCAAATCAGCGTGGTTCGGCGTGCCGCTCGTAATCGTCGCTGTGCCGCCGAGCGACACGAACAGGCTCTCGGTTGCATCGCAGGGGTTCATGATCCATCCGCCCTTGCGCCCGATATTGGCCGCAATAGTTGCGGGGGTGCCGCCGGTTGCCACTGTGCCGCCACGGTTCACTGAACTGACCCCACTCGGCGGCTCAGCTCGAGCAACCCCCGCCAAAAGCCCAAGCGCCAGCACGGCGCCGATACGCGCGAGTTTCATTGCAGAACGCCTCTTGCTAGGATGGGGTGAATGCTGGAAACGCCGATAGCCGGGCAGCGCTGATCTGCCCAACTCGACCGCTTACAAGCTGATAGCCGCCACCCTCTCTCTTTGGGCCGCGACCGCTGTTATCTTTTACCTTTGGACGAGTGACGTGTTCGGCGAGAGCCTTGTCGACGATGTTCTTGGCTGGACAATGGTCATCACCGGAACTCTCAGCCTATACTTGGCGCACGTAGGCTCAGCCTGGAGTATCGCCTTGGGTCGAGCGTGGCTAGTGGACCGCCTGCGTTGGCCGTAGCCAGAAGGTTTGATTGTTTTCTTGCTTTACTTTTTGTTCCAGGCGCCGCGCAAACCCCGGATTAACGGACTCCTGGAGCTTATACAAAAACAGGTAATCGATCGCGGCCCGCGTATAGAACAGGTTGATAAACGGTGCGTTGTTTGCGAGGAATCTCACACCTTCCGCTGCCAGCAACTGCCCCCGCTCTTTATGCGTGCTGCCGTTCTTGATCGTGTCCAGCATCTGCATGAACTGGTCAGCCGTTCCGACCGCCGGGCCCGCCAGTGTTCCCGCGAGGCCGCCGCCCATGCGATTGTACTGACCGAACAGGAAGTCGCCGTAAATACCGAGGCCGCCGCCCTGCGCCATCGCGGCCATGACGGTCTTTGCGTAGCCCTGAGCGTCATCGGGCGCGCGCGGGTTTTGCCCCCGCGCCAACCCCTTGAGCGTCATCGCCGCATATCCGAGAAGCGACGTTGACACCATCAGCCCGACAAGGCCCCCGACATCAATGCCGCCCCCTCGGTTCCACTCGCGATTGAGGCTGCGCCGGATCATCGTAATGGGGAACTGCTTGAACTGCACGAGCAGCCGCAGCGCTTCGCCGGCCGGGGTGCCGGGCTTGGTGCCGAGCATTGATATCGCGCGATCGGCGGCGGTCGGCTCGGTCATGCCCTCGCGGGTTTGCTCGCTGATATAGGTGCCGAGCTTTGAGCGGAGATCGTCGCGCAGTTGATCAATCTGCCGCGGCGTCGCCCCTTCCGGTAGCAGATGCGCGACCGCCTCATCCGGCAGCGACAGCATTGCTCCCGGTGTCAGGTAATCCCGCCCATCGGCCGCTCGCCTTTCGGCCTGGCGCATCGCGTCCCACTCCGGTCCCTCAATCCCGAACCGGCGTAAGGTGAGCTGTAGGCGTCGATCTAAAGCACCGAACTCGCGCCCAGCCAGCTCCCCGAGATTATTGGCGACCAGCAGCCCCGTGGTCGTCTTGAAACTGTCGGTCCAGTAGCCGAGCAGATTGGCCCGGTGGAAGGTTTCGACCAGCTTGCCTCCCATGCCGGGGAAGCCGTCGCCGGCATAAAAGCGCGAGACGATCTGCCCGCGCAGTGTGTCGAGACCAAGCCCCAGCTTGTCAGCCACTTCCCGCGAGACACCCGTTCGCCGACCGCGAAACGGCGTGGCGATCATGTTGCCCCAGCGGCTGAACAGCGGAACACCGTTCCACCGCAGGGTCGCCGCGCTCACCCCCATATCCGGCAGCGACGACAGCACAACGCTGCCCAGCTTCGATAGTGTTTCCGCGATCCGAAAGCCTTGGCCGATCTGCGCCAAGACAAGATAATCAGGGACGGCACCCCGCCCCATCACGGCATCGATAAGCCGGTCGTTCCAGTCCGCCTTGAGTTTTCGCGCTTGGGCAAAGTCGTTTCGGTCGCGCGCCGTCTTTGCCAGGCTATCGGCCCAATCCTTTGCCATCGCTTCCGGGTTAGGGCCGAACTTGCGCATCAACGCGATGTTGCGGCCGGCGTGCTCCAGGCTGCGGAAGCTGTTCTCGACGATGCCACCGCGGCCCCATCTCTCGTTGTAATCGAAGAACGAGTCAGCGTCCTTGAAGTGCAGGACTCGTTCCTCCGACATCTTCCGAGCAAGGTTCGCCGGCCCCTTAAACCCAGCCAGCCAATCACCGCCGCTCGATGAATCGTGAATGCCGCTCACTAGCGCGGCGTAGATATCGCCGAGGAACTTCTCGCGATCCTCAACACCCTCAAAGGTCCGCTCGTCCAGCTTCGGCATGATGTCGTCGCGCCACGCCTCAAACCCGCCTTTCCGCAGCTTCCACTGGTCGTGCGACTGGCGGGTGACGTAGTTCTCGATCTTCCGAATAAACGCCCCGGCATCGTTCATCTTGACGCGGGCAAGCTCGGTGTACTTGGAAAGGACGCCCGCAATCTGCGCGGCAATCTCGTTTCCGGTCGCCGGCCACTTCTCGGGTTCGTTACCGCGCCACATCTCGCGGGCAATATCGCGCTCCAGATCCTTGTTGCGCCGCACGGCAGGTTTGAGCATGCCGGACTGACGAAGCTCATCGACCGCGCCACCCAACAGCTCGCCGCTTTGCTGATGCGCTTGTGCGTCTACCGACAGCCCCCAGCCACGTTCGCCGCCCTCGACCCCAGCCAATGCGGCTCTAAACGTGTCGGCTTCCTTGCCTTCGATTACGCTGGCGTCAAGTTCGCGGCGGCGCTCGATATTGATCAACCGCGACCGTTTCTCGACCGCAGCCTTGATCCGTTCCTCATCGCCCAATTCCCGTGCGGCACGGATCGCGGCATCGGCGCGGGCCATGCCGTCTTTTTCGTATCGCGAGGCGCGGTCAAAAGCGACCTGTAGGATATGCCCGGCTTCCCGGTCATCGATCCGGTCGCCACTCGCCGCCTTGATCTCGGCAAGGCAATTCTCAAACGCCATCAGCCGCCCCTGACAATGCAGTTGGCGGCACGCTCATACGCAGCGGCGCGGGCGTTCGCGACTTCAATCTCCGCATCGGCAGCAACGATCTCCGGCGGCTTGGCGATTGCGGCGCGTTCAGTGCCCGCCTGGGGCGCTGTTTCGCCTTGGGGGGCAACTCTGCCCGCTCCGGCGCTTTGCTCGCCTGCGGCCACCGTGGACGGCTCTGGCGGCATTATCCGCGCTTCTATCTCTGCGTTCTGCTTTTCGATGTCGGCGAGAGTTTCCGGCTTGGCTCTCGCCGCCTCCTCTGCCGCTAATGCAGTCTCATTTATTTTGACCGGAGACGCGGTTAATTCCCTGACCGCCCGCGCCTGAGTATCGGCTAATTCAGCGGCTCGATTTCCGACCTGCCCTGGTCCAGCGCTGTCTGTGCCCTGATCTCCAAAGAGGCCCCCCGGCGCGTCAGGTCTTGATCCTCGAACTTCGATCCTATTTGCTGCATTGTTCGCGCCATCGCTAACGCCGCCGCCGATGGGTAGCCCTGGCTGCTCGCCTCTGCCCCGCTGGGCCGCGAGTCGTTGGAGCTCGGCTGGCGTGACGGGAGCAAGCCCGAGGTCGAGCCCTCGTTCGGCACTGACTTTTCTGGCTTCGGTGGCATAGGTTTTCAGCGCCTCAATTATCCGAGCGGCACCAGCGGCGCGGCGTCCAGCAGGATCATAAAACATCCTCATCCAGTTTTCGACTGCCGGCGAGAGGCGATCGAATGCGTCTTGTTGCGCAAGATGGTCAGAAAGTCGAACGCCCTTGCTTCGCAGATCGGCCGTTCGGCGAACAGCCTCCAGTAACTCCGCGGTCATATCGACATCTGCCCGAACCCGACCCGCCTCAATGTCGGCGCGCATCCGCGCCCATAATGGCGAAGCGGAGACAAGGGAATTCGATATTGACTTGATGTCGTCCTGCGTCGCCTCGGCGATGCGGGCCAGGATCGCAGTGCCATTGCCGCCATCACCGTAGGCGCGTGCCAGCACCGCATTGCGCACTCGCCCCAACCCTTCGGCCGAAAGCCCCCCTTCTCCCGTGGCAATCATGCCCTGTTCAGCTTGCGGGAGCTTTTCAACAAAGGAGCGAACAAAATCACGGTTTGCCAATGCCCCGAGATCGTCGGGATTGCGGATCAGCTCGAGCATATCAGGCGTAATCGACCGAGCGTCCGCTAGCGCACGCTCAGGCGCTGACATGGCGAGCGTTGCGGGCCGGTTTGCCGCGATAGCGAACGCCCGTCTCTCCGAAGGGTTGAGCGGGGTAGTCCGCTGGCGTACTAGAACCGGCTCGTTATATTGCGAAACATCAACGCCCTGCGAAGTAAGCCACTCGCGATACCGAGCCGCGGCATCCCCATCCTGAGCATAAGCGCTGCGGATAGACATTACGCGACCGTTGCCGCTTTCCACCATTCCGTCATCGCCGACAATGGGAGCGCCCCTATCCGCTTCCGCCGACATTCCCAGCCGCGCCGGGTCGAGCCCAGCGGCCATTTCACGGACCTGTTGCTGGCTTGCCGCCCGGCCGCGATCACGCGGCTGCAAGCTCACGTCATAACCTGCATCTGCGGATGTTTTCAGATCGCCGGCCTCAACGATAACGGGCGCTACATCAACCGCATTGCCATCCGCCGTTACCACCCTATGCGGCGGCATCGCCTGAACGGGTTTGCCAATCAAGCCGACGCCCGGCAAGACGCCCCTACCCGCATCGGCGAGGTCGAGCGCCGGCGCCACATTGACCGGCCTGTCCTCAATGTGCTGCGCTATCGCTCCCTGTAGCAGCGCCTCGCGCGTGTCCGGCCCAGCTTCCTCCAGCCGTTGCGTCAGTGGATTGGCATAGCGGCCTGCGGCTCTGTCAGCGACGGCGCCGCCGACTACATGCAACCCACCGCCGAGTAGCCCGCCGATCGCGATACTCCGCAACGCATCGCCGGCCGTGTAGTCTTCGTGCTCCTGCCGCGACAGGCCGAATTCAAGCGGCTGTAGCGCCGTCATCTGAGCCGACCCGCTGGCGGCTCCCGCGGCGGCCCGCATTCCCGCGCGCTCGGCGGCACCCATCGTCTCGATAGCGCCACGCCCCAGCAACGAAGCAACCCGCGCCTCGCCGGCAACCGGGATCACCCCCGCCGCGATGTTCACCGGGTCGAGCAACCCCGCGGCCACGCTTGCCGTGAACCGCGCCGCACCGCCCGTCAGTAGCCCACTTTCACGCCGCGCAATCGCATCCTCGCGTTCGATCTGCGCCTGTTTGTGATCGTGCAAGTCTTGGGCGACAGATGGCGCGACCGGCTTACCGAAACTGAGTTGCCCCTTGATGCCGTATTGAGCGTTTGCCGTCTCAGGGTCGATCGGCTGTTCCGGTTCCATCCTGATTTCGGTGCCGAGTTCGCCGACGCCGAGCAGACCCGTATCCGCGCCGGAGCGACCAATCGATCGCAGCATGCGCGGGAACAGGTTGGCCGCCATCCCCTCGCCAAAAGACGAGCCAAGCACCTGCCCGGTTGTCGCCGGCACTGCGTCGGCGCCCTGTTCATTGAGGCCCGCGTATTCCAGCGGCGCGCCACCGTAGAAACCGACCATCAGAAGGGATTGAACGCTGGCGGTTCGGGTGGCGGCGCTTGAGTTGCGAGGGCTGGAGCGCTGGCGAACTTCAGTTCGATGCGGCTACCGTCCGACCGTCGAACCACCCCCATCGCGCCGTTCCGAAAGCGGCCCATCAGGACAAGGCCACTATCATCTTCGTTGTTCGCCCACCCGCCGCTACGAATAGCCCCAAGCCAGATTTCCTTGCGCTGCTCCGGCGATATCTGCGGATTGCCAGGGACCGGACCAAGATCGTCTGCTGTAATGCCGCCCTGCATCGCGCGGGCCGCGCGATCAACAACGCTCATCGTTCCCTTTGGCACACGCACCTGGCTCGCGCCGATGCTGCCGAAATCGTATTTCGAGTTGATGATGCCATCGACCGCGGTCTTTACCGCCTCGCTGTCGCTCTTGCCGCGGAACCCGTAGTAGTAGGCCAGCGCCTGCGCACCGTCTCTCACCGTAGCGTAGAGCTGCGCCCCGCCGGACTGTGGTCCGACGCTCTCGCGAAAGTCGGCAAGCGCATCGTCGAGGCCCTTGTCGATCGCCTTTTGCGTATCGTCAGGAACCGATTTCTTGAGCGCGCTCATGCCGCCTTTTTCAGAGATCAGCCCAATCGCTCGCGACAGATCAGCCGCAGGAACCGTCTGGTCCGGTCGGTCCATCGTCGCCAGCACCTGATACGTGCCGGGCAGTTTGGCCTTGACGAGATCGCCGAATACCTGCGGCCAGTATTGCCCATAAGATTGCGCCGTGGCGCTGATAACCTGCCCCGGATTTTGTTTCGCAGGGTCGATGCCGGCGATCTTGGACGCAATCCCGGCAGCCACGCCGGCCGGCAGGATCGAGCGGCCTTCCGCCGGCACGCCCAGCCGTTCCTGTTCAGCCAAGGCCGCCGTCGCGTAATCGCCGAACGTCTCCGGTTTCTGAGGGTCGATCGCGGCAAATTTGGTCGCGACGTTTGGGCTGTACTGCGCGACGTAGCCTGCCGGGTCTTTGCCCAATTCCACCGAGCGCTTCTGAATTGCCGCGTCGAGCGCGCCCAGCATCTTCTTGCGCTTGGCGTAATCCGTCGCTTTTGGGTCGTTCATACCGGCTTCGAGTTGCTGGCGCTGGGCCGACAAGTCTTCGGGAGTCGCCGTGCGAACGCCCGCCATAACCTGCCCGGCATCTTTGCTGTCTTGCAGAACTTGCAGAATTTCGTCGGCCTTCTCCTTCGGGAAGAAGTGCCGAACCTGCGCGGGGTCATACTCGAAATCCTTACCGTCCTCCAATGCGGCAGCGCCGTTCGTCAATTGCTTGGTCAGGGCCGCCCGGTCGTTCGCTTGCGCCGCCTGAACGTGGTTGTACCGCTGGCGCAGCCCCGCCATGACGGCATCAGCCCGAGCCTGCGTGATCTCTCCGCTATCGGCTCGCGCCTGTACGCGAGCGGTCATTGCGTCGATGTCGGGCAGAGCGGCAGCCGCAGGTGCTTGGCTTGCCTGGGCTGGGGCAGGCTGCCCGACGAGTTGATCGGGTTGCGCTGGGGTTGCCCCCGCCGCTTGGTCGGCGGTCGCGACAGCCCTTGCATCCATAGCTCGGTTCCACGCCGAGACAGTAGGGTAGGTATTTCCATCGACCGTGACGGGCGCGCCTTTGTCGCCGGGCTGGGTATACTGAGCCATATCGCCCGGCGCCCACGTGACCTTCGCCGCGGTGCCTGGGGGCGATTGCATGTATTCCCGCGTGGACGCCAGCCGGCCGGCGTAATTGCCGTTGTTGATGTTCCTGTTGGGCTGCTCGAATTGCATCTGTGCATCGGTCAGGTCTTCGGGCGTCTTCGCGGCATTGACGGCGGCACCTTCCGGCCGGCTGCGCAACTCGGCCAGCGCAAATTTCGCCTGAGCCTGCCAGTCCGGCTTGACGGTGCCAGCTTCCTGGCGCATCGCCGCCAGCCGCGCGCCGTTGTGCCCGTAGAGGCCGTAACCGATACCGCCATCGTGAGTAACGTCGGGCCGGAAGCTCGATTCCGAGTCCGCTGCACTTGTCAGCATCGCGGCCTCGTTTGGCGTGGCGCCAATCGAGGTCAGGTAACTGTAGTGAGCGCTGGCGTTCAATCCGCCCCGGTTCCCCGCGTAGCCTTTGTCCGATCCTCCCCACATCGAATTGATGTCGGATTGAATCCCGGCCTTCTCTGCCTTGGCCTGTATTCGGGCTCGCAGCCCTTCAGCGTAGATCGGATCAAGATCGGTTTCGTGCTGGTCAAGAAACGATGTCGCCGCGCCCGGGTCACCCGCGTTCGCCAAATGCTGCGCTCGACCGCCGATCAGCTGTTTCTCGGCATTCTTCCGAAACGCCAGCGCATCGACTGCGGACATAGCCCCTGAAGCCTGCCCAGCCGTCGCCAAGTCGTTGATGCGCTCGCGGGCATAGTCGAAACCGCGCGGATCGTCCGCCTGTGCTCCGGCGCGAACCACGCCCATCCCCTGTTCGGCGATCCCCGCTTTGTATTGGTCGTGATAAATCCCGGTGTTGCGAAGCTGCGCGCCCTTGACGCCGGCCATTGCGTGCTTCTGGTTTTCCGCCAGCCACAGTTGTTGAGCGGCCGGGTCGCTGATCTGCGCTGCCGCCGCCTGCAATTGCGTCTGGTACTGGTTCCCCAGCGCGGTAATCTTTGCCGGGTCCGTCTCAGCTTTCAGATTGCCGTCAAGCTCGGCCGCAGCGGTGTACCAATTGGCATCGGCCAAGGCGCGCTGCATCTTGACCTGCGCCATATCTTCATAAGAACCGACCGTAACGGCGGCCTGTCCTGCTTTTTGCAGCCCCCCACCCAGCGCCGACATACCCTGAGCAACCGGGTCTTCTTGCGGGAAGGACGGGACGCCGGTGGTTGCGCGGGGGTCGTTAAATCCTAGATCGGCCGCAGTCGGGATTCTAACGGCCATCAGAGAACACCAAACCCACTCGTCGGGACGCCGCCAACCTTGGAGTAATACCGCAGCGCCGCGCGGTTCGTCGCAAAGCTCGACAGCCCGTTGAGGATCGTACCGCCAATCTGGAACGGCAGGGCATCCGCAGCCTGTTGGCCTTTGAACAGCTGAATGCCGCTCTGATAGGTGTCGTTGCGCGCCCGACTCTGCCCTTCATACAGCGAGGAAAGCGCGTTGTATCCGCCTTGCTGCGCTATAGCCCCTTCGTTCGTCAAAACGGTCGGGTCGGTCGCCCCAGCGCCGGACGATGCCGACAAGGCCCTCGCCCGCGACAGCACAAGATCGGTCTTGCGGTTCTGAGTAAGCTGTTCCCGCTCCGCCGCCGCCGCGTCGTCGTTCGCCTTGGCCTTCAGCGCATCGGACTCGGCTTGCGCAACCTTTTCCTGATAATCCGCGTTCCGCGCTTGTGCGCCGGCTTGCAGGATCGTCCCGCCCAGCGCGGCGCCCGCCCCAATCGTCGAGAGGCTGGGAAGCGTCAGACCGGCGCCAGCGACCGCCGCGTCCGCAGCGCCGGCCGTGAGCGCGGTTGCGCCGAGCGATGTCCCTGCCACCGCTGGCGCCGCAAGAATCGCCGCAGTCTCCGGTGCCGCTGCCGCCGCGGCACCGCCGGCGCTAAGCAGCGCAGGGAGCGCGATTTCCTCAAGCCCGGTATGGCAAAGACTCGGTGGCTCATACTCGAGCCAGCGCGGCGTGATCAGATCAGGACGCATCGCCAGACCATCCGCTCGCACTCGATATCCGGCGCTTCCTGGAAGCCCAATAGCCGCAGCCAGCGATCGGACTTCGCAATGCCCTCGTGACGGTAGCAATGCACCGCCTTGATGCCCCGAGCCCTCAAATCAGCAAACTCAGCTCGCACAAGCCGGGTCAACGCGATCGCCGATAGCGGCTTCCCCGAAGGTACTTCGAGCCACGCCCAGGTGCGCCCGCCGCCGTGGCTGAACCAACCGATACCGATCACCTTGCCGTCGCATTCGAGCGCATAGCCGCACCAGGTTTCGTGATAGCGCGGATCCGGCTGCCGGCCGGCGAGCGCCGCGAAATCATCCCTTGTTGCGGGGCGGAGCAGGAGGCTCATCGTCCGGTTCGTTCGTGCTGATCTGTAACGCCAGACCCATCATCGTCGCGCAATAGGGGCCTTGCACCTGCATGCAAAGGCGGGAATCGGCATCCCAGCCGCCATTGAACGAGCTTGGGTTAGCGTCGTAGGCCGTCAGCACCTGTCCCGCCGTTAAAGCCGCGCCCCGATATGTCGCCGGCAACCCCGTCATGTGCGTGAAATCGCGGCCGATCCGAACGCCCTTCCACGCCACATCGGCCATCACCATACCGACGCGCGCCAAGCGCTTCTGTTCCGTCAAAGCCGTTCCGCGCTCAGCCGCATAGGCCAGCTTCGATGTCTTCAACTGCGCCGTGGCCGAGAGGCCGACGACGACGTTTGAGGCCGCGGCCGCAAGCGTGATTGAGCCGCCCGTTACCGTCATCGTGCCGGCAACCGGGGCGCCATCCGCCCACACCACCACATCTTCGCCTTCAAGATGATCGATGCCGGCATTGATGGTGCTCACCGGGGCGCCGGTATAGACGAAGTGACTATCGATCAGAGCTTTGCTGAGCGTTCCGCCCTGGCCTTCGCTCCGTTTGGTCAATTTCTCGATATACCGAACCGGATCGCCATCGATGGTGCGGAGGACGATAAAATAAACGTCGTCTTCATCGCCGCCCGGCAAGACCGCGACACGCTCAATTGCACCATTGGGCGTCGTAACCGGCGTCCACGCCCGCACCTCATCGTCGCGATCATAGGTCAGCACTGCGCATGTCCCGTCGCCGAGCGCGAACCATAGCCGCGTATCCGGTTGACGCTGCACCGCGAGGTCAACAACCCCCGCATTGCACATTTCCTGCTTGAGACGAGTCAGCTCCTGCGGCCGATAGTCCCCACCCTGCGGATCGTAGAGGAGTTCAAAGACGCGCTTCCCATTGCGCTCGACAAAGACCCCCATCGTATCGACCCGTAATCCGCGCAGCCGCGCAACGCCCTGTGTCCCACAAGCCCTGGCGACGAACGCGGTCGGCGTCAGCGGCTCATCAAAAGCCGATGCGCGGATCGAGACTTCCTGCGCAGCGGTCCCGGCGATCAGGCGCTGCAGCGACAACAGAAAGCGCACCCCGTCCAAGCCGCCCGTCGCTATCGTGCGGTTGATCGGGCCGCTATCTCCCGTTATCGTGTCATCGAAAGAGCCAAATCCGTCCGAAACCGATAGCTGTACTTTGATGCTCGGCGACCACGCCAGCCGGCCGTCATGCAGCGCCACCGCGGCGGGCCAGCCTCGGTAATCCGACCACTCGCCTTCGGCCCAATTCGTCGTCGCGTCGGTCGCGCCAACCTGCTTCAAGACATCGGCCGAAGCACTAATTCCGCTAGAGACTGCCGTAATACGAACAATGCCGGTCTGCGACGCTCCCGCGTAAGTCAGCTCAGCGTCCGCCGTGCCGCTGGTGTAGGCGCTCATGTTCAAGCGGTAATAGACGATCTGGTTGTCGAGACCGTCGTCGTAGGTTTCCGTGGTCGGGACCGTGTAACTCTTGACCGCAGACCACGACCCGACATCGCCAATCGATCGTTCCAGATCGATCGTCCCGACGAACGTACCCGTGATCGAAACGCCAACGCCGCGAGACGATGTGCTCGGATCACCCTGATTAAGATTTGATAATCCCGCTACCCGCACCGCTCCGGTCGCCTGCGCCGCCCCCGCAAGGGCCGCTGCCGCGGCTTGCGTCGAGTGCGTCAGCTTGAACAGCGCCCCAACATGCCCAGGCTTGAACACGGGATGCGACGCGGCGAGAGTGACCGGGCCATGCACATCGTCAGCCGCGATCGTCGTCGACCCGGTATTCGCGGCGCGGAACGGCCCGTCATTGACGAGATAGAGCGCAATCCCCCAGGATCTTGAGTCCGACGCGCGCCGCTCAATCCGGCGCTGCTGAACATTCGAGGCGACAAAAATCACATCGCCGGACTGGTCGTACTGGATCGTGTCGAAATCAGCCTTTGTTGACCACGGCACCGGCAGGCTTACTGCCCCGGTGCTTTCAATCTCGATACTGTCCACAAACGCCGGGAAGAAGTCGTTACCTCCCAGCCTGATCCAGAAATCCCCACTTGGGGTAAGCGCCAGGCTGTATGTTCCCGGCAACAGAACGGCATCGATGTAATTGTTGTCCCCCTGCGTTGAGCCAACCTGGAGAACAACGGTGCCGTAGCTGACAACTACCCGCAATCCGTGCTCAAGGTTGAGATCGCCGCCTGCCACGCTCACCTGTTGATCGCGATAGGCGAAGTTGGCGCCGGTGCCCGTCAGGCTCAGCTTCCCGCTGTCCCAAGCCGATGTTGCGCCGGACTCGTCACTGTCCGTCCATCCGGTCAGATCAGTATCGAAATCGCCGTTGTTGATGTCGGTCGCCACCGCGACACGGCTCAACCACGCGTCATCGATCAGGAATTGCAGCCCGGCCGATGTCGCGACCAGCAGCGCCTTCGTGGCTTCGTCAAAGGTAAACTCGCCGAGCCAGCCTTGCGCATTACCCGGCACCCCGGCGATATACGCCGTGCCGGGCCGCGTCATTGCCGGACCCAAAACATGCGGGAGAAAGTTGGATTGTGTCTCACAGGCTACCCGGAGCTTTGCAAGATCAACCCTTGCGAGCGCAAGTCTCGATATTTCGCCGGCATTGAGGCTGGCGAATAGCGTTTCGATTAGAGCCACGATCTACTAATAAATCGCGTTCTTGTCGCGGAAGGCGCCGCGTGCGTAGCGGCCGGAGACAAACCGGCTGGAACTCTGGTAGGGCGGCAAGTCCTGCTGATCGTCGAACTTTTCCGCCCCTTCCATCGCATGCTCGTAGAGCTTCAGCTTTGCGGTCGCGACGCCAGCCATTTTCGGGTCCGCGTTGGCCTCGGTATATTCGAGATAGGCCAAGACAGCCTCACGCACATGCGCCGGCCATTTCGTTACGTCGAGCCCGAGCCGAGAGATGTACCGGATCGTGATCGGGGTCCGGTTGGCGTGAATCGCCCCACCTTCCTCGCGATAGTCAACGTCTTCGCGGTAGGCGTAGAGGCCGCTGCCGTACAGGAAATAGACCCAGATGGTTTTAAGGTGATCATCCGGCAGGATAAAGCGATAGCCATAGCTGTCCGAGACCGTGCCGTCGCTGCCTTCCGCCGGCAGCGGATCGCTCGACTCGGTGAGGCTAACGGTCTTGACGGCAAATCGCCACCGGCCCGTTTCGACCATCATCTGTGCCGCGGAGCGGAACCGCCCGTCGAGTTGAAACCGCAACCACTGATCGGGCGCGCGGCTATAGAGAGCCAAGGCTTCGTCAAGCAGCCGCTGATACACAGCTCCACGCGTTCCTGCGGCGGCAGTCCGGTCTTTCGGATCGGTTGCGGCATCAGGGAGAGCCCGCATTTCAAGATAGGCGAGCACGGCCTGGTCGACCACCTCCGGCCACAGCGTCGTATCGAGAGCCGTTGTCGAGACGTAGCGCGCGGTAAACGCCGCCGCGTCCGTGCTCCAGTCGTTTGCCGACTCCCGTATATTGATCGGCCGCTCGTTGCCGTCCCAAGGGATAAACAAGGCATGGGTGCGCAGCCAATCGCTCGGTAGCGCATACCTGTAGGGCAGCCCCGCAGCAGGGTCGGTCGTGAGCTGATCGGTCTGGCTGCTGTAGCCCACCTCTTTCAGCGCCCACCACCAAAACCCTTTCGAGATGATGGCACGACGGGCTCGATCGAACTCGCCGGATAGCTGGTAGCCAAGCCACGGGTCCGGAGGCTCGGCTTCACTGTCTAGCGTATCCTTAAACGCGTCCTTCCACGCCAGACCATCGGCTTGCTGATCGGCCGCGTCAGCCAGATTGGCGCGGTCGAACTCAATCTGCCGCAGCACGGCCCGCATATAATGCTCGGGCCAGTTCCGCGTGTCGTTCGTCAGGGTGTGGTCGATATACTCGGCATAGAACGATGTGACATCGGTGTACCAAATGGCGTCGCGCTCGCGAACGTCGAACGGCACTCGCCGGCCATCGCTGGTAAGTTGAAACAGCGCTCGCGTGCGTGACCATGCGGCAGGGGTATCGACACTTCGGGCAAACCCGCCCCCCGGCGTAGCGGCGGTCGTCATCAGCACCGGCGCCGGCATGGCGAAGCGCCAGAACCCGGCATCAACCATCGCCGCCGCGATCCGCGCAAAGGTGCCGTCAAGCTGCGCCGCGAGCCACGGATTTTCGGGCAGGGCGTCCCGCGTCACCGCTTCCGCCAGGTGTTGCGAGAACACGGTGGACATGCGGGAGGCGGCTGAACGCTCGCCAGTGACACGCTCGGCAACCTGAAACGCGAGATAGGCCGCCGCGGCGCGGGCGAAATGCTCCGGCCACGGGTTGTTCGCCAAGGCGGGATCGAGAAAATCAGTCGAGACGTACCGGATATAGACAGGCGCGGTGTTGTTGTTCGCCGAAAAAAGCAGCCCCTGCTCGCGCACATCAACCGGCCGCTCGCTCTTGTCGGCGAGCACGAACAGCGCATGTGTGCGCAACCAATCAGTCGGGCGGCTGTAGGCCGAATCAAACCCCGGCAACGCGCCCATGCTGGTGCTGAGCGCTACGGTTTTGAGCGCGAACCGCCACGCCGCATGCCGCAGCACGAAGGAAACCGACTCAGCCCAAGCGTCATCGAGGGCGTACCGGCTCTCGACATCATCGGTAATGACATCAAGGCGCGCGTCGGCGAGTAGCCGAAGAGCGTCCTGATAGATACTGAGTTTGGTAGCGGCCAACTACGCCGCCCGCTTGCGGGCTTCCGCCGCTTCTGCGAGCCGGGCCGCAGCATCGATCGCAGCCGCCTTGTCGGGGTGCCCATGCTCGACCAATTCGTCGCCGAACATGACGCGCCACCTGTGCACGGGCCCAGCCCATTCATAGCGATATCCGCCGGTATCTACCGCAGGCTTCTCGGCAACAGCCTCCGCCTCGTAGGAGCGCAGCACGCGCACCTGCGCCCACAGCTTTTGCACGCTGGGGTCGACCGCGATAACGCGGAGATCCATGTCAAGGCTGCCATCTTCCGCGACAACCTCGATGCGGTCGTTGGCTTTCAACCGCGAGGCGATGTGGACCCAGTAATTCGGGTCGACGACGTGCTCGCGCGTGACGCCGGGCGGCGGAAACAGCGAGTACCAGCCGGTCGCGTAATCGCGTATCGCGAGCTTATTGGGCAGCAAATGAGACGGGATCGGCATAGAGCACCGCGAAGTTGTGGAAAGGAGAGACGGGGCCGAAGCCCCGCCATGTCGTCTTTAGGTGGACGGCACCACGCCGGTCTGCGCCATCGTGCATGCCGGCGCCGAGGTGCAGGTCGCGATTGCTGCGAGCGTCACGGTCGGCGGCGAGGCGTCGGTGTCGATGACGAAGATCGGATCGCCGGCGCGCACGCCCATATCGTAGGCGTTCGAGATGTAGCCGGACGCCTTGACGGTGGCGAAGTCGTCGGTCGAAGAGTAGAACCAAAGGCTCTTGCCATTGGTGCCGCCAGCAAATGCCCCGGTCACCCGGAACAGGTTGTTTTGATCGTAAGCCATTGAAGGCCCTCCTCGAGAAATGAAGACCCCGCCGAAGCGGGGCCTAGATGACTAAGGGACCGCCTTACGACAGGCCGCTATCGTCGTGGACGAACTTCACGATGCCGCTGTTCTGCAGCTTCACCGCGCCATGGAAGATCGAAGCGCGCGCCCAGGAGGTGTGCTGCTTCTGGTCGTAGCCGATCATGGCGTCGATGCCCATCGTGGACTCGGCGTAGCCGATCGCGTCCATGTGCCAAGCGAGGCACGTTGCCGAGCTCGTCCCCTTGCCCGTCAAGCCCCCGTGCTGGCACCAGTTGATGCCCATCCAGTTCTTGAACCGGCCGAGGATCGGCACGCCCTCTTCGACCGTCGACTCGCCCGCGAAGCGCACATAATCCGCGCTGGCGAACGACGTCATGTCGGTCATATACGACCAGCACGCCGGAGTGACCGCCGCGAACAGCTTCCCCGGCGCATCGGTGCCGACATCGGCATTGCCGAGCTTGGTTGCGATCTGATTGGCGACGGTCTTGCTGACCACGCCGACCGAGCCGAGCGTAACGCTGCCGGTTTCAAGCGCTGTGATGATGCGCGCGTCCTGCTTGCGATGGATAACGCCCATCGAGTTTTCGCGCATCAGCCTGATCTGGTCGCCCTGCGCACGGAAGATGTCGAAGTTCGTCTTCTCGTTCAGGTCGTGATCTTCGGCGAAAGTCACCGTGACTTGGGTCTGGCTGTCATCGCTTGGCGGGATGAGGCCATTGGCGCCGCGCGTCACCGCGGTACGACCGCCGGAGCCGGCCACCAGGAACACGACGCTGCCGCCGCGGTCCTCGGTGTCCGTCCTTACGGTCGGCACCAGAACACTTTTGCGCCGCTCGAATGCGACGACATACTCTTCGCGATATCTTACTTGGGCTGCAACAGACATGACCCGTGTTCTCCGTTATTGGAGGTTTCAGGGGCCTTCGTTCAGGGTGCCGGCTGTCACGGATCGCGGGGTGCCAGGCATAGAGCCGGGGCCGCTTACCGTTTAGCGGGGCGTCACTTCAGGCTGGGTTTGGTGAGTGCCGGGCCGCTTGCGCGGGGTGCCGGCGGGGACTAAGCGGCGGTGCGCTGGTTTCTTGCTTCGCGCGCCGTTAGTGTTTCGTAGATCTGGGTGAGACGGGTATCTTCCTCGCGGGTGAGCCGGCCAGTTGCTGACTTGGTGAGGAGCGCCTTCTTCTCTTCATCGAGAGAACGGCCGCCGCCCCCCGCGGCATCGCCGGCAATCATCGCCCCTTCGGTCGCATAGGCCGCGGCCATATCGTACAGGCCGCGCTTGAACGGTGCATAATCCTGCACCCGCACGCCGTTGGGCAGCCGCAGGTTCATCACCTCGGTAATGGCGCGCAGGGTTTCGTGGTCGCCGCCGAAATGGCGCTGCAACAAATCCTCGGCCATCGCCTCGTTCTTGCGCAGCTCGGTCGGCGTGAATGTCTTGCGCAGCTCGGCCATGTTCTCGATAACGGCTTGCTGTGCGGCTTCGGCCTGCGCCTCGCGCACCTGAGCCGTGTGAGTCATTAAATACTCGAATGCCGCCTTGGCCGCCGCAGGGGGCTGATTGCGCTCGTGCATGAACTGCGCGAAACCGCCGAGCACTTCCTTGTCCGCGTCGGTTGCCTTGTACTCTTCGGGAAAGGCGAGCCCGTATCCGTCCGGCGTCTCGGGAATGCCAGCGGCTTTGCGGTACGCCGCGACTTCTTCCGGTTTCGCGTCTTCGGCCAGGGCCGGCACGGCGCGATGCTGCGAACGGTCGCTGAGCGCCTTCTCAAGATTTAGGTTCTTCTTCCACAAACCATCGACGCTGCCGTAACGCTTCAGGTTGCGCAGCTGTGCTTCGTCGCCGTTCGCCAACCGCTCGCGCCAATCCTCCGGCCATCCCGACTTGTTCTCGTCGGCTGCGGCTCCCGCGCCGTCGTCAGTGGCTCCGCCGGCGAGGATATTGCCCTCGCCAGCGCCTTCCGTTGCACCGGCATCGCCAGCCGCAGTGCCGCCGGCGCCCGGCTGTTCTTCGTCACCTTCGGCCAATAAAAAACCGCCCGAAATCAGGGCGGCCAGACGATCGAGATACATGGGTTCTCCGCTACGTTGCCCTATTCCTGCGCCGCTGCCGCTCGGCCATCGTGCGGGCAGGCGGCTCGGCCTTTGTCTCCGGTATCGGCGTCTCGACGATCCGCATCAGCCACTCGCCGACGAAGCGCCGGCCCTCGCGCCAGATCATCATGTCGCGCCCTTCCGGCATGCCCGGCACGAACGACAGCCGGCGCTGGCCGCAGAGCTGGTCGATGATGAACCGCCACGCGATTTGATGCGCCGGGTCAGCGGCCAGTGCCTTCAATGCGCCGCCGACCTCGCGCGGCACAACCAAATGCGCGTCGTTCTCGATCTCTTGCAGCGACGGCATCAGACCGGGCCGTAAGCCCCGGAGCCGTCATTGGCGCCTTGCCGTACCTGCTGCAATTTTGCGGCAGCCTCGGCGCCCGTATTCACGACATCGGCCGCCTGACCTGCGGTGTTCAGTGCGTTCACGATGCCGGCGCCCTGCTGAGCGGCGGCGATCTTCTGGCCGGTCACATCTTCGTCCGGCGTCCAATCAGCCGGCGCGCCCGTACCCTGCACCGCGCTCCGAACGATCTTCACGGCATCCACCGCATGCGCGGCATTCGGGTCGATCTGCATCGCGCCAGCCACGATCCCCAGCGCCTGCTGGGCTTGGTTGACCTTGTTCTTCTCGATCGCGTCTTGCAGTGGGTTCTGAAACGCGAACACCAAATCGCGACCCGAGAGCGGGCTTCTTGCCAACTCCAGCGGATGCCCGAAAGCGTGCATTTCGATCAACACTGCGAAAATCTCGTCGAGCAGGACAGCCATGCCGGCTTCCCACGGCTCGAACAGCGGGATATTCGCCCGAATGAATTCTTCGACCAGTTGCGCCGTCTCGTAGGCCGTCTTTGCCTGTGTCGGCAAGGTCAGCTTCGTGAGATACCATGTATCCCGCAACGCCAAGGTGGTGCGGTTGATCAGATCGATGCCGAGCGCCGGCTTGAAACCATCCGGGAACAGCGGCTCGATCGCCGGCCCCATCACTCGCTCGTCATACCCAGTTCCGTCAATCCAGGTGATCTGCGCCGCGCCGGTCCTGATTTCTCCGGTGATCCCTTTACGCGACGCCTTCAACGGAGGATCGAGCGCCTTTTCGCCCGCTTCCAGCAGCACCCGCGCCATCGTCTGAATGCCGCGCCCATCCGGCAAGGCCGTCATCGCCGCCGGGGAATACCCGTATTGCGATCCCGGTATCGTTTCCCACCGATCCACGATGTAGCGGAACCGTTCGCTCGGCCGCTCCGACAGCATCATCTTGTGTTCGCTGTCGTAATACAGTGACACCCACGGCTGCTTAGGGTGCTGGTCTTTGTACCCCTCGTATTCCTCCGCCAGCATCATGACGTGACAGAGCTTGAATTCTTGGTCCGGCGTCTTGTCGAGCGCGCGAACGATGCTGCTGTGCAGCTCCGCCTTCGGGAATTGCTTTTTGATGTGGCGCGCGCTCGCCTTGAAGCGCCGCGCCATAAAATCCTGCCTCACGCCGGTTTCGTCGTCGAGCCACGCGCAATCGCGCTGATGCCAAGTGCGCTCCAGCATGTGCCGGCGCCCCTTGCGGTCAATCGTCGTCTCGACCGACTTCACCGCGTTGCCGAACGTCACCATATCGTGATCGGCTTCTTTTTCAGCGCGCACAAACCCGGTTGACGGATCATAGATCGCGGTGCGGGCGATCTCGTTCATTTGGTCTAGCAACCCCTTGATTGCGGGGTCGCCATTCATCTGCTGGTCGTTAAGTTTGGCCCTGAACCACTCGCGCCCGCCGGGGCGCAACATCGCCGCTCGAGCATCGCCCAATTCGCGACAACAACGGATCGGCTCGCTGTCCATCAAGTCGAGTGCGAACTCCTCGCCTAGCGCGCGTTCGACCGTGAAATCGGCGCGCTGCGGCCGGAAATTAAGCGCGATCTCCTGATTGAGCGCGTCGAGATTGGCCTTCTTATCGAACAGCCGCTCTTCGCGCCGGCATAGTTCCTTTGCGTTGTCGTCGGCCACTGGCAATCAGGGGCTCAATCGGCGCTCGGGCGCGGCACAAGCGCCTTGACGGTCTCCCGCGCGATCACCATTCGCGCAGTCACCCGCAATTCCTCGCACGAGGACATTTCGTCGTCGAGCCAGACCGCGCCGTTCTGACCGGCATCGCCAGCCGCGAGACGCCGCGCCGCTTCAGCATCCTCCGCGGCGATGATCAGCTCGACCGGAACGCCGGTGAAGTGGAACGGCGGCTCCTGATCGTTGACCGCCTGGAGCAGCCATATCGGCATCGCCGCAGGTTCGGGCTCGGGTTCGGGCTCGATGGGATCTTCTTCCGACAGAGCGGTAGCGGCCCTGAACGCCTCGCCGCGCTCAGCATAGCCTTCGGGCTCACGCCCCTCGGCGATCTTCTGTTCGGCCTCGGCCAATCCCGCGATGCCAGACTTTTCGTCTTCCATTTCCGCCTCCGTTAAGCCACGCCGAGCTTTGAGCCGCTATAGTCGCCGCCGGCGCCGGTCAGGATCGTCGACGCGCGGCCGGTGCGCTGCGTTGTGTCCTGCGCCAGCCGCTTGCGTTCCAGAATGGCCGGGTCATACAGGTCCGGCATCTGCGCGACCGGCGGTGTTGCGGGCAACGGCTTGTCGCCCTTGTCGAAAAGAGACATCAGCCGTAATTGCCCGCCGCCAGGGTCAGCGGCACATAAACGACGCCATCGATCTCGACGCAGACCTTGAACGCCGTCTTCGCGCTGTCCGTGATCGAGAGCTGATAGGTGCCGTCCGCGATGTTTTGCACCAACAGCGCTTTCTTGGCGATCAGCGCCGAGAGCACCTGGCCGGTTGTCCCTGCGGTCTTGTCGGTCACCGCGCCTGACGCCGTGGTGGCGGTGACGCCGACGCCCGTCGCGCTGTCGCTGAGGTACAGCAGGAACATATGCGGGCCAGCCGGACGGCCAATCCGGTTTCGGATTGTCAGCGTGACCAGCGTCGCATTGCTGCCATCCGTCGCCGCTACTGCGGTGACATTGTGCGGGCGAAAATGTACCCACTCGTCACTGTTCGGTCCCGGTGCTACCGCCATATCCTGCTCTCCTTTGATGAACCGCTAGCGTGCCCAGCGCTTCTGCCGCGCGTAACCGACGCTGGCCTGTGTCTGTAATGGTTGCCGGTCAATCTCCGGCTCCTGATAGGCGACGCACATCATCCCGAAGGCGTCCGAGCCGTGGCTCGACCAATCGTGGTCAGGCCCAAGCCCGATCTCGCGCTCATCGTCCGAGCGTTTTTCGTGATACCAGCCCAGCGCGTCTCGACCCGACTCCGTAGTGGCTTCGTTGAACCACACCATCGGGAACCGGCGCCGCGCCGCCTCAATCCTCAATCTCGCGGCGCCCTTGCCCTGATTGGGGATCACGGTCACGTCGAAACCAGCGTGACGGAACGCGCTGTTAAACGACACGTCATGCACGCGGTCGTTGGTCTCGCCATCGTGCGGCAGGAAGATTTGCGCCTTGCCCCAGCCTTGCTCACGCAGCCACTGGATATGCACCGCGAGCGGCTGACCGACCGCCTCGTAATAGTCGAGCACCCTGATTTCGCGACCGATGAACTGCGCGATCCAGATGGCGAAGGCGTCAGACTTGGCCCCCGTGCCGCCGATGTCGCAATACGCGCGCACCGACATCAGGGGGTCGGCGGCGACCCGGCATATCCGGCCTGACCGTCTCGCGTCCGCTAGCCCGGCCGCGTAATAAGCCCCGGCATGGGCGGTGGCATAACCACCCTCCCAAATATGCTCATACTGTTCGGGGCGCTTCTCTTTATCCTCGCGGCGTTGAGTTTCAAGAATGGTCGGGAACCACGGGTTGTCTCGCCAGTTCATCTCGACGATCTTGGACTGCGACGGCGTGTCCATCCGAAAGCGCTGATTGGTAGCGCTGTTTTTTCGCTCCGGGTTCCACGTTACCCAAATCTCGGCGTTCTCTTCACGAACACTCGGGATCGCCTTTACCCACGCCGTTTCGGACACAGGTTCGGCTTCATCGACCCACAGCAGATGAATGCGCGCTTTCGATTTCACCGAGTCGAGGTTGTGCCGAAGCCCGATAAACGAGAAGTCTATGCGCCCGTCTTTAGTGCGGATGAACTTCTCGCCAATGTCGTACCTCGCAGAAAGCCAAGGCTCGCTCTGAATAGCCGCCTTGACCTCGGCCATCGAACTTTCATCGAGCGAATTCTGAAACTCCCGACCGCAAACGATAACCCCGGATGCCCCACCCTCGGCGCAGCGGAACCCGTGCACCGCGGCCATCTTTGCGAACGACCGCGTTTTGGCCGAACCACGGCCGCCGTAGGCCCCACGATACATCGCCTCGCCCGAAAACACCGGCACGAGCTTGGCCGGCAGGGCGAGTTGGATTGCCCCCATTTACTTCGTCGGCTCGAAAGCCCACAGCGGCTTTGCGTATTCGGCCCAGCCTTGCTCACGCTTCTTGCTGTCGGCCAGATCGCGAGCGAGCTGTTCGTTCTGCTCCTTCAACAGCGAGACATAACCACCGATCGCCTTCAGCATGTTCTCGTACTGCGTGCGAGCCGCGCCGACCTGGGCCGCAACGTCGCGCTCGGCAACCTGCGTGTCGGCCGCGTGCGCGGCTCCGGCCCCCGCAATCAGCAGTGCCGCCAGAAACAACCGCATCAGTTATACACCCACGCGTTCTCGAGGCAGACCACCGAGCGCTGTTTTGCGCCATCCGCGGCGGCGTAAGCAGACAGGTATGTCGGGCTTGTCTTGCCGTCCGATACCGTGGCGATCGATCCGGCCATCGCGGAGTTGCAAGTCGGGATCGCACTGCCGCCGCTGCCCGCGTACTGCGTCTGCGGCTGGATGAGCTTGCCCGAGATGACGCCCGCGCCTCGCCCATTCAGCCCGAAGGCGTGGAACGATAGATCATCATCCATCGCCCACGCGCCCGCCATCGAGGCGTCATTTGCGGTCACGCGAAAAATCAACTGCGCGCCGGTGTGGCCGCTCGACCAGTCCTGCGTTGTGGAGCCCTCGATACGGGCAGCCTCGGTCATGTGGCCGTTGGTCGTGTCGTACTGGCCGTAAAAGCCGTAGTACCCGAGAATGTCGCCGCTCGATACGGCAGCCAGAGACCCATGCGTACCGCGGGTGCGGCCGAGCATCATCGACGCCGTGTGGCTTGTGCCGTAGGCGACGATGTTGCTCGCCACGTTCTGCTCATCAGGTCCGTCGAGCAGGCGGGCGAAGGTCTGCGTCACCATGCCGTTGAAATTGGTCGAGTTCGCCAGGGTTGCGCCCGAGTAGAACGTATCAACCAGCGGCTCGACCGGATCGCCACTATGGATGCAGACACGGGTCGTCTGGCACCAGCGGTTGCCGAAGCCGGTATCGATCAGCGCCGTGGTAACGCCGTTGAGCGCGCCCGTGCCGTAGACATCGTTAAACGAAGCGCCGTTCGCGAAGGCGATGCCAACATAAGTCGTGGTTGTGCCGCCGCTTTCGACATACGGGCGATCGAACTTGTTGCGCGAGGCACCGTTCGCCCCTGTTCCGACCAAAATGTCATAGGCCGTGTTCTGGAAACTGATGCCCGAGAAATCGTTGTCGTCGCCGTTTGCCAGCACCAAGCCCATCAACAGGCAAGACGCCTCCTTCGGCGCGATGATGCTGTGGTTCAGCTTCTCGGTGCCGTCCGACTTGGTGGTGTCAACCAAGATGCCGACCGGGGAGAACACGCACGTCGCCTCGCCGATTGTCGTCCAACGGCTGCCGACAACCCCGCGGTTCCAGCGCGTATAGGTCAGGTTGTTTAGATTGTTCCCCAGCAAGGTGACGTTTGCTGTGGGTAGCACCTTGTCACCAAGGCTGTCGGTATAGGTCCAAGGCGGCGAGAAGACGGCCTCCTGGCCCGTTAGATCACTCGGCCCCGTAACATTCCAATGCGTCGCGTCGACCTGGCTGCCGACTGTCGAGTATCGATTGCTCGACCGCGCGCAGCTTTTGCAGAGGATGACTTGCCCAGTCGCGATCGTCCCTTTGTTCAGCGTGTTAACGGTCATCACGCTTGAGGTAATCGAGATATTTGCCTCGGCGCTGCTGGCAATCGACCCGGCGCCGTAGCTATCGAAGTCTTCAAGGATCGTGCGCTGAGCGCCGGCGATCGTCAGGTTGGATCCCGCCAGACCGCCGCCATCCATGACGCAATTCTTGATCTGCGGCCCGCGCTGGATCGCGGCTGTCGGATACGCGTCGCCAAGGGTAACGGTCGTCATACCGTAGCCCACCGCCGTCCGGTGGAACGTGGCGGCCTGCCCCATGCAAACCATCTGCAAGCCAGGCGGGATCGTCAGCGACGTGAAATCGAGTTCCATCGGATTGTAGAGCACGAGACCCGACGACGCGGCGTAGTTGATCGCCTTCTGGATTTGCGCCGTGGCGTCCGAGCCGTGCGAAGGCGGCCCGAAGTCTCGCATATCAAGAAAGCTCTGCGTCGTTATCCACGACGTACCATCGTCCGCATCCCGGCAATGGCCCTTGTCGCTGACAAACCCGTTGTCGGCACAAGTCCCACTCTTGTTCCAGAACGTCAGCGCCGGCGCGTCGCCTACTGCACTGGCACCGCCCCGGATCGCGCGACTCGCCGTCGCGCCTGAGAGCGCCGCCAGGGCCGTATCGGTGCTCACCCACGGCAGCGCCGCGACCGAGGCCGCCCCGACCGAGCTCGCGACATACCCGACCGTCGCAACCTGCGTTGACCCAGCGCCGCCCGAGGGGGTCGGCGCAGTCGGCGTGCCGAGCAACGCCCAGCCTGTCGCGTTTGCCGTCGCGATCGTGGTGCCGTCTGCCGTGACCTGTAGCGCCTTCGCCGCCTCGCCGTAGCTCGCCCACGACAGCAGCGGGTTGCCGCTCGTATCGTGACCGAGGCCCAGAGCGTTATACGCGCCGGTCGTCGCCGCGCTGTTGGTGCTCAGACCGAGCGCGTTCAAGTCGGTGATCGAGAACGGATTGAGGCCCTTGCCCTGCGCGTCGCCCGCCAGGCCACCGGCTTTGCCGTAGCGACCGTTGGTCAGGAACTTGAGTGCGTCGCCGGGCACGAGGTCGGAGCCGTCCTGATATGCGGGGACACGCTGGGCATACGCTGGCACAGCAACAGCCGCACCCAGCGCAGCCGCGAGCACCCCGCGCCCGAGATAGCGAAGCAGGTTCATGCCGTGTCCTGGAAATGGAAAAGCCGCCCGAAAGCGGCTGTTATCGCGCTATGGTTGTGTCCGCTCGGTGGAGCGGGAGCATTTTTGTAAACTAGCGGTTGGCTTCAGCCTCGATCCGCTCGATGATGCGGCTCTTTACGTCTTCGCCAAGACAGGAGGCGTCGCGAACAGCTTGCTTAATCCTCACGTCAAACGACGCCCTCATCATCACCATAAGCTGCGAGTCTGGAACTCTCACGATGACATCGGGGGCATCTATCTGCCCGCAATTAGCTGTCAGCGTTTGGCGGTAGCTCATCATCTCTCGCCCTTCGGCTCGACCGGCACTTGCGTATCTAGGGTTGGGGCGGGGTTATCCTCTTGACCCGGCCCGACCCCCACGTGGCATGATCGTGGTCGCTCTTCGCTTGCACGATCTGATCTACGGCATATCGCCCATCAACCTCAGCAAGAACCTCACGCCTCAGCGCCGAAAGCTCTGCCGACAAATCACTGATCCGCTTAAGCTTGTCTCGCAACTCGGGCGACAAGTCGGGCAATTGCCGCAACCACGAAACGCCTTGCGACTTCACCCGATTCACTCCCCCGCGCCCTTCGGCTCGACCGGCACCAACTCGATACGGGTGATCGTCTCAAGCGGACCACCATTTGGCCCGGTGTGGGCTACCTCGGTCTTTTCGCCATACTTCTTTGGCGCCATCTTTGCCATCAACCAGCGGCGAGCATCGACGCGTAGCTTTGAGCGCTGAATGTGCTCATGATCAAGAACCGTGACCTCGCGGCCATCGATCTCGCGCTTGATCCAATCGTTCGTGCCGTCGTCAGCAATCTCAATGATTTCCTCAGCGAAACGATCGGCCTGCAAATCTTTCGCGCGCGCATATTGTTCACGGAAAGCCTCGTCATCGCGCGCCCAATTCACTATTGCCGATGGGCTCGCGACGCCAAGCTCTTTGGCGATCTGACGTAGTGTAAACCCCTCAGCGATGCGCTCACAGATCATCTCGGCGTTTTCTGCTGACCGAATAGCCGTCATTGCCTTACCTTGCGCTCCCCCACAATAACCACGCCCCTCACCACCATGGATCGCTTCTCACAGCTGCTCGACATCTGGAACACCGGCCGCGAAGCGGAAGCAGAAGACCTGCCGACGCTTGATGATCTGCGTGCGGAGAAGTGCGATTTTCTGGTTAACGCCGTCCTGGGCAGAACGAATGCGCTTTGTCTGTTTTGCGCGATGTGCTGCGGTCGAAGCGATGTGATTTGGGTGCACGACGCTCGGGTCGAACACGCCACCCTTGTGGATGCGGACCGTTTCGCGATGGCCGCGATGCGCTGCATTTATCCACCGCACTGGGCCTATTGGACAGGCGATTACCGCGAGTTTCTTGCGCAGGCCGAGGCAGGCGGTTTTGATCTTGTTGTCGCCGATCAGCCACACGTTTTCGGGTCTGACGTAGCGCTCGATTGGCTGCCTCACATCGCCAAACTCGCCGCACCACGCTTCCGGTTCATCGCAAACTATTGGCCCGAAACCGTGGAAAATTTGGGGGCCGCGCCAGATGATATGGCCGGCCTATCGAGCGCGCTGAGCGAGCGCGTCGGGCTAACGGCTCATTTCCGCGAAATGCTCTACCGCGGGCGGGTTGAGAAGGTCGATCTGTATTGGGCTGTCATCGACATTGAGGCTTAGGCTTAGCGCGTTCAGCCGACAATGATTTGATGATGCTCCCTTCTTGCGCATCGGCGGCCCGCTGTCAACCACATTCTACCGTCCGTAGTGCTCCGCCAACATATCGAGACCCGCCTTAAACACGCCCATCATCTCTTTACGGCTCCGGCCCATGTACTTCGACAGAGCCTCGACCGTAATCTCGCCGCCGTGGTCGTAGCCCAGAACCACGGGGAGCACGATCGGCGATATAACCTTACCCAGCGCTTGCACGGCATGCTGATAAGCAGCCGTCGCATCGATTTGCGCCACACTATACCCCGGCACCCCACCGCCCGCACCGGATCGCCCGCTATCGTTGACGCCGCAAATCCCGAACTCGTAATCCCGCCGCAGCCTTGTAGCCGCTTCGTACTGCTCCGAGGTGATCAGGTCGCGCGCAAGATAGCGCTCGATCGGCGGCTGCACGCGGCGCACACGGATTCCAGCTCGAGCCGGTTCATTCTCTGTGTCGGGCGCGAATTGCTCAACCAGATCGCCGTGATATTCACGCGTCCCCGCATTCTCCGTCGTAGTAACCATCACTTACGCTCCACCACAATCAACCCAGCCTTCGCCCACTCCGCGATATCGCTGTTCCGGCAGACCCCAAGCCCGACGCCGGCGACGATATCGCGGGGTGACAGCGTGCCGGGGAGCGGGCTGGCGGTGAGTAGGGTATCGGACATCGGATCATTCCAGCCTTTGCCAGTTGAGGAATTCGACCGATCCGTCATCGGCCTTGCGATAGGTCGGCATGATGAGCGGTGCAATCTCGCCTTCCGTCACTTCGGGAAGTTCGGCGCCCTCGACCAAGACGGTGATGTTCTCGCCATAAACTTCCGGGGCGACGCGGATGCCGCGGACTTTCCAATCGGCAGACAAGCGAAGCATCTCTGCCAGCAGTTCGCCCGAGACAATGAAGCGCGCGCCGTGTCGAACGCCGCTCATCACCCGTTCACCGTTGCCGCCAGCCTCCGCGCCACCCGAAACCGCACCTTGCGGCCAGCCGCAATCTCGATCGCCTCGCCGGTCCGCGGGTTCCTGCCGGTACTCGCCTTCCGCTCGGCGACGGCGAATATCCCGAAGCCGTGAAGGCGGACCTCGTGCCCGTTGCGCAGGGCGATGGCAATCGCGTCAAGCACATCAGCGACTAAGCCCTCGGCTTTGGCTTGCGACAGGTCATGTGCCAGCGCGAGACGAGTGGCGATGTCGGATTTGGTGGTGGTCATGGTTGGCTCCTCGGTTGTGAAGGGTCGCGGGCCTATTCGGCCGCCTCGGCCGCCGCCTCGGCGGCGCCGGGTTCGTCGGCATACCGCTCGACCAGCGAAATTATCTCCGCGCCAGGCCACAGCGCCTTTGCCTTTGCCACAGCGCCGACGCACTGCAGGCCGGCGACGAGCGCCGCGACCTCATCGGGGGTCAGCCAGATTGCCCGGTCGCCGTGAAGGTCCCTGACCCGCGTCTCAGCGGCTCGTTGCGGCCCAATGGCGACCATCACGCCGCCCGATTGCCCGAGGAGGTACGCGTCGTCCTCCAGCGCCGCTCGCTCGGCCGCCGCGACGGCAGCGGCCCATCCGCGACACATAGCGGCGCCGTGTTCGGACACATCAGCGTCCTGGCCGCATACCAGTGCTTCGTGGAAAAGGGAGATTTGGTCTTCGACGGCTTCGGCGAGCGGCATATCCACTCTCCGCAACGCCCGCAGCGTCCAGCGGGACTCGAACGCAGCCGCAGCAGCCGAAACGCGGCGCAGCATTTCCTCGGCGACAGAGCCACGCGAGGAGGCCGGGCGCGTCAACCGAGTTGCTGGCAACGTGCTCATTCCACATCACCCCGAAAAACGACTGCGATCCCGGCTCGTTTAAAGGTTTCAATAAACTGCTCTCGCGTCGCCCCGATCCCCGCATACTCACCGACAAACAAGATCGGCCGCCCCCGAGAACGCGTTCCACGCATCTGCCTCAAAACAGCAGGATAGTCATCACCAATCGAAGGTTTTATTTCGATCCAGAAATCCCGGCTAATACCAAACGACTCTGTGTATGATGAACGTTTACAATAAACCGTTTCCCCACTGGGACCAACTACGGTGTAAGCGAGGTTGAGGAAAACATCAGCGCCGTTTTTTTCAAACTCACTCGAAACAACAAGAATCGACTTGATGTCATCTATCGACACAACCTCCCCGCTGAAATAACCTATTAATACCAACCCTTTTTCACGACACTCTTTTTCTAATCCCAACACATGCTCATCCTGTTCCCGCGAAACGCCATAAGCGCAATCAACGCACCTTAAGCAAAACTCGTCATCCAGAAATAACACCTGAAAGGCATTGTGCTCCGGCGTCTCGCTCGGCTCAGTAAAATTATTAATGATAAGGGTATAAATTCCCTGATACCTGTCGCGAAACCAAGGCTGCGCTGTCAGCCAATCGGTATATGATCGATCAGCTGCCAAAGCCTCAACCGGCCGACCTTTATACTTCCCGAACGGAACGATCTCGTTAGCCATTTACCTCACCCCTATCCCGACGCGCGCCGCCGCCCCGGTCTGCCCTTGGTCCGGGTGCGCATCCCGACGATGCAGGACCCCAGACCGCGAAAACCCCAAGCCTGCTCTTATTTTTCTTTATACTGTCCTGAGTGGTCTGGGTGGTCTGGGTATAATAAATCGCTATAACGCTCGCGCTCGCACGCGCACATGTGCGCATTGGTTTTCTCTCGCCCACGCAGACCGCACGGACCACCCAGACCACCATAGGGTTTCTGCGGCCCTCCGTGGCCCGTTCGGTCTGGGTGGTCTGGGTGGTCCCCGCGCCAAATCGACTATCCATCGTCATCGCCAGCCCAAGGCCACTCGACACCGAGCCGTGTGGCGGCCACGAAGTTTGCTCGAGCCTCTATCATCTCGCCGAGTCGATAGCCGTATGCGCGATCCTCGATAATCAGCTTCGTGCTTCGAGATGTTCCGCCGAAGGAGTTTTGCGTGTCGGTGACGTGCTCGCCGACCACGATGTTCCTGGGCCGGCTGGCTCGCGCGCCCATGCGCACCATGAACTTGCCGAACTCCTCGCGAGCCATCGGGTATCTGTCTCCACGAGATCGAGCAAAAGTAAGGTAAGCGTCGTACAACACCTCAGTGCTCATGACGTCATGCCACTGACCGAAGTATTCCTCCATGCCGAGCTTCGACTTGAATACGTAACCTCGGTACAGAGCTTCTTGCCACCACTCTTCGGGAATGGGGAGAGAGAGTTTTCTTTGATCTTGCAATCCTACAGTCACAGGCACATCGCGCGGGTTATATTGGTTCAGGTCATAATCCAATAACTCGCGCAGCATAGCAGCGTAGCCACCTTCAGACTCCATCTGCCTCCACACGTCGGCAAAGTAGCGATGGTCGTTCGCTCGGTCTTCAGACACGAGAAGAACGAAGAACCGTCGTGACTCAAGTCCGGCCGGGACAACCCACCGTTCATTGCTCGCCATCATCAAATGCACGTAGTTTGGCATTTGAGTAGCATTTTGAAATTTGCCCTCGATCATCAGAGAGGGCTCGGTGATCAACGCCTTAAGCACGCCAGTGTGCGCCCGGTCGCCAGCCCAGAACGCTTCGTCGGCGAAGAGGAAGACGGTATCTCTCAAATGTTCGTTGAAGGCGCCAACCAAATGTTTCGCGTTGGATATGGCCAGCCCATGTTGCCCCAGAAGGCGCAGTAAGGCCCTCGCCAGCGTACCCTTCCCGGTCCCCTCTACCCCCTTGAGCACGACGGCGACCTCCCCCTGCTCGGCGGGGCGCTGAATCATGCGTGCCATCCAGCCCATGAGGAAATTGAAGTGTTTTGTGTTTCCGGAACAGATCACATCGTGGACATGGGTGCGCAGCAGTGACCAGGAGCCGGCGTCATCCGGCTCGACCGCAAACCCCTGCCATAGGTTTAGAGCGCCGGGGCGTTCGCCCCCAGTTGGATCAAATACGACGCCACCTAGGTACTGCCGTCTATTCGGGTGGTTTAGCCAGACGACGCCGGCTGATTTGATGACCGGATCGCCGTTCTGTTTCCGCCCGACGACGACCGGGAGGTTGTTATAGAGGTTCTCGAAATCGCGAAAGCTGATGCGCCAATAATAGCGACGCCGCGTCCGGTCATCGACGATCGGCTCATACACGATTGCTTTGCCGGCTTCGTTGACGACCATGTACCGGGTGTTGAAATGGGCGATGAGCGCATCGGTAGAGGACGGCGGCGGCTCAGCATCGATCTCTGGCGCCGCTAATTGCGCTCCTCCTGCGCGGAGCTGCACAACAGTTGCGCCCGCTCCGCCAGATCGCGGCGGCACAGTCTTCCCTGATGCCGCATCGCGCACTTCTATTTCGGAGCGCCATTTGGCGCTCATGGAACGGATGTTGGCTTCTTCGCGACGCCAATTCCAATGATCGGCATACTGCGCGGCCGCGATTTTAGTCGCGGGCAGAAGTAGCTCGACGATTTCGTCGTCTGATGCGCCTCGAGCGACCATAGAAGCTGAAATAGCGAGTTGCGTCTCATGGATACTCGTGGCGTCTCTCGCGCCATAACGCATCGCAGCAAGGCTAGCGTGGACGTCGACTGGCGTCTTAAGCCCGTGCAGTTTGGCGTAGGCTGTGAACGGATCTTCGGCGCCGACGGCGGCGCCCGTCGCCTCTGCGGCGGCAGGGAGATCGATCACCGGCCGCTGGATGTCCAGCATGTCCTGCAGGTCGCTTAGCTCGTAGCGCTTCGACCAGTCGGCCTCCAGCACCTCAACCCGTCGCCAGCCACCCTCTTTCGTATTGTGGCTACCAGGCAGGCGCATGATGCGGGCGAGATCACAGACATTGAGATCACCCGCTAGAACGCCGGCAAGGTTGCGCAGCGCAGCGACGATCTCTTGTTCGGTTTCCAGCGCACCTATAGCGGTGCCCGCGGCGGCAGTTCCTGCCCGGACATCGATCGCCTCGCGAAACAGCCAGTAGCAGTGAATACCGTTCCCGCTGTCGATGATGATGGAGGGCGGTAACGATAGGGAGCGTGCTGCCGCGACGGCCGCTTCCTTAGTTAAGCCGGCGATCTTCGTGACATCGATATCGATCCACAGCGCCGGAAGTTCAGCCAGGTCGGCGCGTGTCCCCGAGGGGGCGCCGTTCAACCGGGTGGCGACACCAAAATAGACGGCCCGCTCTGGCACGTCCCAGCGGGTCAAGTGTGCTTGTACCAACTCGCCATCGCGCCCGAAGAGCGGCGCAGCCCGTCCGGCGCCGCGTTCGTTGGGCAGTGCACGGATCTCGACCGCATGCTCCGTCGTCTCGCCAAAGAAGTTGGCGAGGAAGTCGCTTGCGGGCGCGTAATCGATGTCGCGTGCCACCTTCGCGCCCCTATCCGGTCACGATGGTGAGGCGTTGGGCGGCGCGGGTTACCGCCGTGTAGAGCCAACGTTTCCACTCGCTGCGAAAGACGTGGCTCTCGTCGATTACCAGAACATCATCCCACTGGCTGCCCTGGCTCTTGTGGCAGGTGATGGCCCAGCCGAAATCGAGGTGTTCAAGCTCTTTTGAGCGGTAGACGGCAAGGTGCTTAGGGCCGTCTACCGCGCCCCGGCGCCGCTCAACGTGCTCATCGAACAGGCCGCGGTAGAAGCGCAGTGGGGCGGGGCGGCCTGTAGGGTAGCCTTCGTCATCAAATTCGGCAGCAAAGGCTGCGCTGGTGTCTGTGGATGCGATACGGGCGACGACGGAGAACAAGTCGTCGTCAGCGTAGGCGGCCAACTCTACCGCCACCCCTTCCGCCCCGTTGACCAGTTCGGGCAGCAAGCGCGAATTCTTGCAGCAGATGACCCGCTCGCCGGCTTGGGGAAGCGGTCCGTGAAAACCGAGGCTCTCACGGATCGCTGCCGTCAGCTGCCACCGGCGTTTGTGGGTCCCCACGATGACCGCGGGCATGTCGTCAGCGGCGCAGGGGATATCCACGGTGCCGGGGCGGGTGACGAGGACACCATCACCGTACTGCCCGTGCCGTGGGTAGCCACCGGCGCGAATGTCGTGCGCCAGGCGAATGATCGGGTTGTCGCGCGCCTGACGGTGAATCTCGCTGAGGAAAGCGGCGTGCGGCACGGCGCCGCCCGCGCCGGCGTGCTCAACCGCGGCAATATCGAATCCGGGATCGTCATCGACTGGCGGGAGCTGACCGGGATCGCCGATCGCAATGATTGGTTTCCCGAATCTGGCGAGATCCGCGGCCAAATCGCTGCCGACCATCGAGGCCTCATCGCAGATCACGAGTTTTGCATCGCGCACCGGCGAGTTGCCGGCCAGCTCGAACAGGAGACCGGCACGACCGGCTAGTTGTTTATCAAGCCAGCGCTCTGCGCTGATCCCCTCACCCCGGAGCTCGACCGGCGGCTTGTAGATCGCTTTGTGGATGGTCGTCGCGACGGCGCCAGTGAGGCCGGCGGCGCGTAGTTTTCTCGTCATCACCAGCGCGGCCTTGCCGGTCGGTGCGACGTAGACCACATCGCGCTCGGGCTGAAGGCCGAGCGCTTCCACCAAGTGCGGGATGATCGTGCTCTTTCCCGTACCAGCGTATCCCGCCAACCGGAAAGGCGGCGGCGGGGCAGGGCGGCTGCCGCGCTCGCCACCCACCTCCGTAAACCAGTCGCGCGCCGCCATTACGGCGCGCGACTGCTCGTCGGTTAGCTGAGTGGGCTCGTGGCGCGGCACGGGCGCGGGTGTATCGAACACGGGTGTGTGCGCAGGCCGCTTTAGAACCTGGCCTTACGCGCAGCGGGCGGCGGAGCTGCTGGCGGAGCAACCTCCGCAACCTCCGCCGCCCCGCCGCCGACCTCGCTCTCGTCCACCCAATCGGCCGCCCCGCCGCCGACCTCGCTCTCGTCCACCCAATCGACGAGATTGAAGACCGGGAAGTAGGTCTTGCCGAACTCCTTGTGCATGTAATGGTCGGTGGCGAGTTCGATGATCGGGACCTGACCCGGCCGTTGCCGATATTGCTGCCCATAGGCTTTGCAAAGGCGGCCAATCGCGCCGATGCCGCCCTTGGACGCGGTTGCATAGATGAAGGTCTCGCCCTCGTTGTCCACCAGCGTGAGTTCGTTCGTTAACTGCCACGGGTCGCGCGGCTGCTTGGTGGTCGTGTCGATTTCCCACAGGGCGCTGTCCATGTCGCCGAGCGTGTTGCGCGGGGCGATGGGCTTCTGGTCAATCAGCAGCTCGAGGAAGTCATCAGTGACCGCGCCGGCGAACCAGCGCTTCCAGCCGAGACGCAGGCCGGCGACATTGGCGGCGAGACGTGTGCCAAGCGGCAGTTCCTTGCCATCCTGCCCAAACATGAACTCGCCGTTCTTGAAGGTCAGAAAAGTGCCTTGCTGTCCGACCTTGGCGCCGTAGCTGCTGAAGGGATCGGTGCCGGCCTGGGCCGCGGGAAGGCCAGCTGCGGGCGCCGCGGGCGCTATTTGCGTATTTCCGTCCATGTTAAGCTCCGTGTTTCTGGTTTCCGAAGTACATATTCAGCCACTCTTTTTTAAGCTGAAGCCTTCTTTCAAAGCACATTACGCACGAACATCCAGTTACTAAGTCACTCCTAACTTCTGATCTTGTTTTCACTTTCTCGCTCCCTCTCTTCACTTCACGACGAGCCGGTCATACGGATCGCCGGTCTTCTGGTAGGGAGACAGGTCCAGGCCAGCAGCGCTTGCTGCGGCAGTGTCGATGCTGGTTTTCCCTTTTACGGTTGACCAGTTCACCGACCAGTCCTCTCCCTTGTGCCCGCGGTGCCCGTGGCTCCGCAGGAACTCCTTGATTTTTTCCTTTGCCTGCGCCGCCGCCGCCTCTGCGGCAGCCGCCGCCTCTGCGGCAGCCCGCTCGGCATCTCGCAGTGCGCGCAACGCCGCCGCCGCATTGGCGCCGAGTGGCGGCTTGACACCGCCGGCCGGCACTCCCGCTACTGTGACGGCGGCGCAGTGACTGGCCCACGGGCAGTACTTGCATTCGTCCCCACCCGAGAGCTTGCCTTCGGGTGGCAACGCAAGGGGCTCCGTAACGGTCATCACCTGGGTGGCGCGCTGTTTCGCGGCGGCGTAGATGCGGGCATCCCACCGCACCGCGAACTCCGACACCTCGTCTAGAAAGGACGCGTCCACATAGGAGATCAGCGCGACCTCGGGCTTGTAGACGGTTGCGTGTCGGATCAAGCCCATCTGTGCCTGCGTCTGAAAGCTGTGCGCGGGCCGTTCGGCGCCCTTCAGGTCGGCGCGCGGGTCGATCGATTTGGCTTCCAGGACGATGCAAGTGCTGGGGCCGATGTCGGGGATGTCGAGATGGGCGAGAGCGTCTCTGTGCATGCCGACAGCCAGGCCGTCCGGGGTGGCCGAGAGGTAGCCGTCGACGAGGGTGCGCTGGTCGGAACCGGCGTAGAGAAGCCTCGGACCGAGCGCGGCGCGCAGCCCTGGGACCCAGTAGTGTTCCTCGATCAGATCGCCGCGCAGCCGGGCGCCGAAGCGGTCTTCGTAGTCGGGGTCGGCCAGCGTCTCGTTCTTGGAAAACCATGTCTTGCGCAGGCATTGGCCCACTTCCGAGGCGCCCACCGTCGAGAGCCGGTCGTGGCCGCCCCAAGTTTTCGCGGCCGCGGCAGCCGCGTGCGCATGAAGGGCGCTGCGGATGCTGAACTTGGCGGCGGGCGCGGCGGGCGCGGCGGCGGAGGCGGGCGCGGCGTCAAACATCACACCACTCCCAGGGCGGTCTTGCAGATGCGGAAGGCGTCGGGGGCGTCATCGGCGTCGCTCTCGAGCGCGGCCGGCAGCGGATCGTCGAATGGCGCAAGGCCGGCCGAAAGGCGGATACGCTGGATACGATCGGATGCGAGGGAGAGCGCCGCCGCCCGGATGTCAGAATGCGCGCCTCGGAGCGCGCCCGCAGCGCGCTCGACCGCTTCGACTAGCGCATCCGCATCCTCAAGGCTGTGAAAGCGGGCGAGCGCGCGGCGCAGGTCTGCTAGCGCCGGCGCAACACGGCAGGCTTCGTCGAGCCGCGCCCGGCTAGCGCGCCGATAGTGGCGCATCAGGGCGTCGCGTTCTTGAACGGCCTTCTCGGCGCCGCGAGTCGGCGCCGCGGGCGGGCGCGCCCCCGCCGCTCGTCCACGCACCGACCGCTCGGCATGCGCGCTGAAGGGGTTATTGGGCGCGTAGGCGGCGATCGTCATGTCCGGGCTGCCTCTGCGAAGGCGCGGCGCAGGGCGGCGCTCGATGGTTTTTCGGTGAGCAGAGCGAAGCCCCACGCAGCCAGGGCCGCCTTGACCTGGCCCAAGCTGCGGCAGACGGCGATGGCGAAGCCTGCGGCGCGCAGCAACTCGTGCGTTTCCACCTGCACCTCGCTGAGCCGCCCTTCGTCGGTCTTCAGCTCGATCCCGCCGGCAAAGAGCCCTGCCCGGAACCGGCCGAGCGGTCTGAAAACAAGGATGTCGGGGACGCCTGCCTTTAACCCGAGCCGCTTCAGGCGGAGGCCACGGTTGAAACCTCCACCGCCAGCTGGGAACGTCGTCCAGAAAGCTGGCGCAGGGAGTGCCCAGGCGAGCCACCCCGCCACATCGGCATGAAAGGCGTCTTCGGGGGTCATGGGGCGGGGGCCGCTGTGGCCGCCGCGGCGGCGTCAACTGGCAGTGACAGTTCCGGCAATCCGGCCTTGGCGCGGAGCACATTGGCGGCGCCGTAGAGTTCGGCGAGCGTGCATTCCTTGCCGTCAATGACGGGGACGCGGATGCGCTTGAAGCCGTTCCCGAATTTGACGGAATCCGTCTCCCGGATCGTCACCTGGCGCCCGGCGTCGCGCAGCAGTTCAGCCACACGCTCCGGCGCCATCACGATCTTGACGCCACGCTCGGCGATGAACTTGTCGATCGCGGCTTGCTCGGGGTCGGGCGCGGGTGGCGGCAGGATTGTTTCCGAGAGCTGTGCCGCGATCCGCTTACGCGCTACCTCCACCCGGTGAGCCAGTTTGGTGTCTCTGAACCAATAAACTGAGCCGCTCGCATATCGCCCAGGTGGCTGGGCAAGAATGGCGGTCAACTCGGCTAGGGTGGCGTCGCGAGCGGCGGCCTGAACAAACCGCTCGGTCTGCTCGGCGGACATCCGGCCATAGGCGCCCTCTTCGGGCGGCGCAAACGCCGAACGCGGTGGGCTGGCGGAAGGCGGGGGCTCCGCAACATCGGCGAGCGAGCGCTCCTGTACCGGAAACGCAGCGGTCCGCTCGACCGGCGGCTTGCCGCTGGCCCCGGTCGCCGGAATCGAACCGGCTGTTCGGCCTTCTCCTGTCGGGTCGCCAGTTTCGGACGCCTCGACTTCTCGCCCCATCGCAACAGAAGCCGGCTCTGCGCCAGCACCGGGATGTTTGATGGTGCCAGAGGTCGGGATCGAACCGACCGAGACACCGCCGCTTTGTATGATGTCACCGTGGGCGCCTTGATCGGAGACGCCTGGTTGTGCATCGGCGGCGGGCTCCTCACCAGAGCCGGCATGTTGGCGATCCTCCCGCCCCGCCGCAGGAGGATCGTTCGCGACACCGGGATTCCCCCCGGAACCGGCGTCAGATGCGGCGGGTGAGGCCTGGGTAGGGCCTTGCAGGACCGCATCGCCTCCGGCCGCGGTGTGGTCGGCCGAAGCTGGGCCCGCGCCCCAAGGCAGCCACGCGATGATCGCGGTGGTGCCTTCGAGTACGTGGCGGACGGCCTGCGACGGAAAACGCTCGGGAGCCGCGAGGGCCGGCGACCTGATCTGCAGCCGCAGCCCCTTCGAGCTCGCGCCGGCGGCAATCAGCGACCATCCTTTCGGATCGGCGCACAACCGCACCGCACCGGCATCGTCGCCATCACCGGGCTGCACGTCGAGCTTGGTGCCCTTCGTCCATCCCAGCTTCTGCGCAGCGTTCAGCGGCAGCTTGAAGGTGACGCCATCCTTGCCGGCGCCGATGCGGAACTGGTTGGTCTCGGGGTGATCGCCGCGCTGGGCTGCCAGTGACTTGAAACTCACGATCCAGCCCTCTCCACAGCCCAAACCAGCGGGTCGTGCCGCCGACCCGCAACCAGCGCCTCCGCCTCAGTCGGATAATCCGCCATCAGCGTGACGGTGTGCTTATTGGACCGCCCGGGTCGCCAGCCGCCGGCCTTGCGCATCTTCTCGGCGCGGTCGTGCGGGACGATGACGGTGAGGGTGGCGCGCGGCGCGGTCATGCTGCCGCCGAATGAATGATTGCGGGCCGCGCCCAGCTCCGCTGAAATGCGCGCCACTCGGGCCCAGGAGCTCGACGCTCACCGGCGTTATTTTCGGGACGCCAGCGCATCGCAAATGGCGTAATGCCAATCCGCACCAGCGATCGCAGCCTTTCCTCGGCGGCATCCAAAGTGTCCTTCGGAAAGCCGATCAAGACGAAGGACCGAAGACGATGGGACTCAGCGGTAAATCCGGCCGACATCAACCGCCGGGCCGCGCTCACCAAGTCATCAAGTCTGTCGTTGGTGCCGTTGGGGTCGTCGTACGCGAAGAATATGTTCGGTCTCGGCCGCAGGCTCGCGAACAGGTCAACATGCCAATCTGCTAGTCTTGCTGGCTGTATCCCCCCGCTGAATTCGCAGCGGCGCTTCTGCCGCCGCAACATCGCGAACACCGCCTCGATATGATCGCGCGGGCAGGCCAGCAAGTTGTCGTCGAGGACATTCCAGCCGTCATAAATCGGCAGTGGATGCGCAACCGGCCATTTCTTCCAAACACCGCAGAACCAGCACCGCTCAGGGCAGCCGCGCGAGGTGATCGTATAACCCGGTCCGACATACCGGCCGGGGATGAATTCGAGGCTGCTGTCGCCGTAAGCGACGCCGCCTACCTTCGTCGGCGCGACGAAACGCCATTGCTCGGCGAGCTGTTCGGCGCGCGTCTTGTCCCAGGTGAAGGTAACCGACACATGCACTTCGTCGGCTTCGGCAAACAGGTCTGGCGGCCCGAAATATGCGAGCGCATCGTCAGGCGTTGCCCTGGTCTTGCGGGGAAAGACGCGGATGATCCGAGCGGTCATAGCGCGCGCCCCCGGTCAGGCGCGGCGGCGGCGGTTAAACTACCCGGAGCCGCTGAACCTGGATTTGCAGATGCTTGGCGCGGTGCTGATGCTCCGCCGCGCGCGCCTGCAATATCTCCGACATTTTCCGATGGCGCTCCGCGCGATCCAACAACCGCTTCGCTTTCTTGCGGTGCCAGTCCCGGCACCTTCGGAGCCACCAATTCCGTACCAACATTCGCCTCCAACCGAGCCAGACGCTCGGCAAGTGCCTCGATGTCCGCCATTTCTGCGTAGTGCTTATCATCGGTCGCGGGCGACAACGCGATGTCGAACACGTCACCGATAACTGCACTCGCTTGGTTCAATCGGTCGATTGTCCAATATTGTCCGGCCCGGAGGTATTTCGCCATCCGAACGGAACAGCCAAACATGCGCGCCACCAGCTTGTCCCGGTGTTCGCCGGGCAGCGCGTGGTTCAGCGCCATCGCGGCGCGCATGCCGTAATCGCTGGTTGTCACCGGGGCAATTCCTTTGCCCTCCGGTTTGCCCTTCCTGCCGCTCGCCATGCTGCCGTGTCCTCTGCCAATCTCTCGACATGGACGGCAGCAAGCGACACGGAGGCGGCAGACGGGTCAGACACTTCGAGCGGCTGGACAAGATTGCCCAGCGCATCATGCGGAAGCTCAACAGACAGCGGCGGCCGATACCAGTGACGGAGGGCGTCGCTCAGGAAGACGACATTGGGGCCGGGCGCGGGACGAGTGGCATCGAGCCGCGCGACGGGGTGACGACGAAGTGACGGTCCAAAAGAACGCGACGCCGCCTCAAGCCGATCAGGCGAAGCTACATCGCGAGTTTCAGGGAGACGTCGAACACGCAGCGACGGTGCTGCGCCTTTCGCCGGCGTGGTGGCCGGCGGAAGCTGGAGGGTGTGGGCGCGGGCGGCCGTCATCACACGGCCCCATCTTGAACGTCGCCGGGGGCGGTCTCGGCGAGCAAATTCAACTCGGCAATTCGCGCCTTAATCAGCGAGCGGCGGGCGGCGTCCTTGCAGTATTTCAACCCAATGCGTAGAGCCGCGATGTCAGTCGAGGCGATTGTCGGGACGGGATGCGCGGGCGCTGGATCTGTCTCTGGTTGCCGTGGTTTGGCATTCACAGGCAGAGGGTCGACTGGCGGCCGCACCGTCTCACCCTGGCTCAGTTTTTGGAAGTCGGCGCGGGCGCGTAATCCGATGGACCGCCAAGGCTCGGGGCGGGAATTCCAATCTGGCAAGGCAGCTTCATTCATGTACGGCAGCCTCGCTCTCGGCAGTCGGCAGCGCGAAATAGCCGGTGCGCTCGATCACCTCGCCCGCTTGGTGGCGCCGGCGCAGCTCGGCGATAGCGACGGCAAAGCATCCGGCACAATCGGCAGCTTCGGCGTATTCGCGCTCGGAGGTGTCGGTCGCGGGCATCAAGCGGCCACCCCTTGCGCAGCCAGCATGTCGTCGGCAGCCTTCATTGCGGCGTCCAATGACGAGAGCGGCCCGCGGCCGCGAGTGCCCACTACGGCGAACCACCCGACGCCCTCGTGATAGACGGCCTCCGCGCCCTTCGTTCTGTAGCGGTGCGAATTAACACCGTGCCAGGAGCCTTCGACGGGCTTCGCCATGTCAGGCTGCCTCTTCGCCGCTCAGAAACGCGGCGACCCTGGCCTTTTCGTCCAAAATGAACGCCCGCACGCGGTCGGCTATGGCCTCGGAAGGCTCTCTCCCAATCCGGAGATCGTGCACCAAGTGACCGTCATTAACCGCAGCCTGCCCGAACGCCGTCGCCGGCATTTTCATGGCGGAAAGGAACCGCTCGATTTCGAGGAGTAGGTCAGCGCGTAAGCTCATGGCGATGGGATTTAACTCCCATCACAACCCATTCGTCAATGGGATTTACCCAGCCGACGCAATCCCATTGGAAAATGGGAGATAATCAGGGATGCGAAGAACCGCGTCACAAGCCCCGATGACCGAGGTCGGCCGCCGTCTCGCGATAGCGCTCAACGAATCTGCCGTTTATAGCGGCAACGCCAAGGCATTGTCGCTCGCCTGCCATTTAGGCGAGACTTTTGTGCGTGATGTCGTGGAGGGCCGATCGAAAAAACCGCGCTTTGACGGGCTCAGGGCAATTGAAGAAGAGTTGGGGCTTCCGCCCGGTCATCTTACAGACGCAACCGGCGCGGCAACCGATATCGGCACCATCTCGCGATCCACGCTCCGACCCGTTCCGGCCACTCCGCGCCCTCGCCCGAGGCCAGATAAGATGCCCATCCGCAGCGGCGGGCGCGGCGGCAATGAACAGGAAATGTTCCTAGAGGACGTTGGATATACGGATAGGCCGGCAAATCTCGAAGGCGTGTACGGCGCCTATGCGATCTATATGGTCGGCGACAGTATGGAGCCGCGTTACGAGCAAGGCTGGCTGCTGCATATCAACCCGTTCAAGCCCGCCACGCCTGGGAAAGCCGTCGTAGTCTACAAAACCGACAACGCCGTTTTGATAAAGCGGCTTCGGCGTCGCACGGAGACGGAGCTGATCCTCGAACAGTTCAATCCGGCCCAGGAAATCCGGATACCGATTGAACAGGTTCGCGAGGTGCATTTGATCGTCGGTTCGGACGAGACCGGCGGGTAATCCCGTCGATTCGCAGATCTATAATCACATCACGTCACATTTCCCATTGACCGATGGGATTGTGATCTCGTAATCTCTCCCCACTGCTTGACGAGCAGCGACGGAGGCCGCGATGCGAAGCCGGGTGAAAGACCCGGCACCGCGCCCCGGCACCGCGCGCTCCGGCGAACACGATGCGGGAGGGGTGGGGCGATGTGGGTTGTCAGGTTTCCGAGCGGCGACTTCATGCGAGGCCGCAAATGCTCGAAGGACCCGCAATTCGCTGAGCGGTTCGCCGGCCCTGACGACGCTCGCCGCGCGCTGGATGCGGAGCGGCTGATCTTCACGCCGTCCGCCTTCGCCAAAGCCGAGATCATCCCGCTTGCGGCAGTCGCGGGAGCCGCCCAATGACCCAAAAAGATCTGACGAAATACAACCGGCTGACCCGGCGCATTCATCGTCGGCTTCGGGTGACGGCGGCCGAAACGATGTGGGTCTGGCGGATGCGGCCGGCCTATCTGCGGCTGATGCGGAAGGTGGCCTAGCCATGCCCACCACAACCGCCGCCAACACCCTGCGGCAGCTACAGGCGGCCGGGCTGCACGAGGGCGAGATCGTCTGCGCGTGGCCGATGGTCAAGGCGGCGGGCATGTGCTGCAAGAGCAACCCTTGCTGCCTCGAATGGGAGCGGCCCTGCGATGCGCACGGCGGGTGCTTAGATCGCAGCACCTGCGGGGATTGCGCGATGCCTGTAGTCAAGGATTACAGCCAAACACGCCACGACGCCGCCGCCGTCGCGCCGCCCGCCGTCATCACCCTCAACCTCGCCGAGTGCGAATGCTGCGGCGCGCCGAACCGCGTCCTGCACCGCTGCGTCGTCTACGGGATCGAGGCCAGCGCCTGTGCGATCTGCCGCGGCGACGCACTGTCGGACGATATCGACGATCTCCGGGATGAGATCGACCGCGTATATCGCGAGCAACCGGACGATCACCGCTACGGCATCCAATTGCAGGCCGCGATCATCGAGGCGCTTTCGTCGGCGATCTGCCGGGCGGTGGCGCCGATGGTGGCAGCGATGCGGGGCGCGGCGTGATGGCCCGCGAGAACGCCGCCCTAGCCGCCGCCCTAGACGCTTTTTCCGAACTAGGCGCCGCTGACAAGGCCGCGTGGGCGGCCATCAAGCACCTGCCGTTCGGCAGAGGACGGCAGCTCGCCTACGCCGAACAGATGCTGGCGTGGTCGAGCGCGAGGGAAACCGAGACGCAGCGCGATCTGTATCCGCGACATCTGCGGATGGTTGAGGTGTTCCGGGCGCGCGGTGACGCGGCGACTGAGCGGAGGGCGGCGGCATGAGCGAACCAGCTTTTACGCCGGGGCCTTGGCGCGAAACACCCGAGACCCGAGCGGTAGAGATTTGCACGGTTCACTGTATCACGCCGCGGTCAGTGCCATACGCCATCGAAGGGCAACGGTGGATATATATCATCGCTGAGGGTTCCACCCATCGCGACGAGAGAGAACAGGACGCCAACGCCTATCTGATCGCCGCCGCGCCTGACCTTTATAGCGGCTGCTCGGCGATGCTCGGCTTGGTGCAACTCATCCTCAACCGGGACGACCTGTCACCGGAATTGCGGGCGGTTCTGCAAGCGGACAATCACCGGATTGCTGAGGCCGAAGCCGCTCTCGCGAAGGCGGACGGGCCGTCATGAGCGCAAGGCCAACCTCGCGGCGCGCGATGTGGAAGCCGGCAGGCAATGACGGCGTTCCTGATGCAGAGATCACCATCCGCGCCTTGTCGCTGACCGAAATCGGGGTGCTCGGTGACGATTTGGTGTCTGGCTGGACCCAAGAGCAACGCGACGCCGCCTACGACTGGGCCATGAGGGTGCATTTCCGTGCGTCAGATAATTCGCACGTCAGGGTGCCGCCAAGACCCGAATTCCTGACGAGCGTCACCTATGACCGCCGCAACCACCAGCCCCGCGCTCGACGCGCCGATCCGCACGACAACCGAGGCCGCGCTCGACAAGGCGAAGGCGGCGCTGGCGCGGATATCTCGCGTCACGACCGATGAAGATGCGGCGGATATCGCGCTCGCGGCACTGACGGATATTGCGACGCTGGTGAAGGAGCAAGGGTGATGGCGAACCTTGGATTGGGCGTCCCGGATACGGGCGCGGCTGATTACATCGATATCGTTTTCGATGGGCCGCCAAGCCATGAGAGCGGCCGGTTCGTAGAAGTCGAAAACGCTGCCGGTGCCAGTATCAATTTCGGCCAATGGGTGCAACGCCCCGATGGCTATTGGGTGCTGAGAATAGCATCCGAAGCGCGGTTGATCGCTGAGCGTGATGGGGAACGTGAGGCTCGGCACCGAGCCGAGGCCGCGCTCCGCAGCAAAGACGCTGCGATGCAAGTCTTATTCGATCGCCTGCGTGCTGCCGGCGACGACTGTTCCGACCTTATCCCATAGGACCTGGTGATGACCGAAGCGCCCCACGACCCGAACGACCCGTCGCAATGGCCGTCACCCGGCGAAGGAACCGGCTGGCCGCAGACCCCCGCGCTCGACGCAGCGGCGATCCTCGGTGGCGTTCGCGCGGACGTGCGGAAGCTGGAAGCCGAACGCCGGGAGTTGATCGAGGCGCTGGATGCTCTTTTGGCGGCGGACGATGCGCTGTCGTGGTCCGGGAACATGGCTGAGCTTACCGCCCGGCAACGACGCTATAGCGCAACCAAAGATCGCGCCCGTAGCCTGCTCCAGCGCGTCGCCACCTCGCCACGGCAGGTCGAGCCGGGCGATGCGGATGCGTTGGCCGAATGCGCGAGGCGGGGGTGATGTTACCGGTTCCGACACTCGATCGCATCGACGCCCATTTCGGCAACGTCAAGCATCTGCCGAAATGGGAAGACATTCCGGAGCGCTTCAAGAACAGTCGCGATCTGCATTGCCTGCTCGTCGAGAAGTGGTTCTTCGACGGCTTGTCGAAAGACGAAGGCGACCGACTGACCGAGCGCGCCGCCGTCAGTCGCGGACCGGCGCTCGGTGCCATCCGGGCGGTGCTGACTTCGTTTGAGCCGTCGCAGGAGCACAAGATTGCCGGCGCCGCCTACCTGTTGAGCGAGTGGTTCGAGGTGTCGGCTCCATGACCGGCCTCGCTCTTCTCGCCGCCACCGGCGCCCTGACCGACACCAGCGAGCGGCGCAAGCTGTTGGCCCGGCGAACCGGGATCGCCGACTGGCTCACCGGGCGGGTGACGCCGGCGTGGGCCGGGGTGATCTGGATCGGCGGCGGGATTGTGCTGGTGGCGCTGGCGGAGGCGCTTCGGTGATCCGCTGGACCCCGCCACCGGAGCGCAAGGCTGAGGCGCGGAAGCGGTTGCTGGCGAGGGCGGGCGGGTGAGCGAGGCGTATCTCGATTTCCTCGCGGCAAAGGCGCCGGCGCCGACGATGCGTGGCCTTTCTGACGTGCCTGCGTTGAATCCACAACTCGCCTTGCATCAAAGGCATTGCGCCGAATTCGCGCTACGGGCTGGCGGTTCCGGTTGTTATCTGGACACCGGCTTAGGCAAGACACTCGTCGAGCATGAGTTCTGTGCGCACGGCGCTGAGGCGACGAATGGTTATGGGCTGATCTTATCGCCTCTCGCCGTCGCTGGGCAGATCGCACGCGAGGCCGCCCGCTTTGGGTATAACGCGCGCGTCATCCGCGATCAAAGCGAGGCGCGGCCTGGCACCAACATCTGCAATTACGACCGGCTCGACAAGCTCGACCCGCGCGCCTTCGGCGCCGTCGCGCTCGATGAGGCGTCGATCCTTAAAAACTTCACTGGCGCTACCACTCGTAAATTGATCCGCGCATTTTCCGAGACGCGCTTCCGCTTGGCCGCGACAGCGACGCCGGCGCCGAACGATCACATGGAGCTTGGGCAGCAAGCCGAATTCCTCGGGATTATGCCGTCCAATGAAATGCTGATGCGCTGGTTTATCAGCGATCAAACCGAAATGGGCCGCTACCGGCTCAAGCATCACGCGGTTCAATCGTTTTGGGACTGGATGGCCGGATGGGCGCGGATGGGTGAGAGGCCATCCGACCTTGGCGGTGACGATACCGGATTTGACCTGCCGCCGCTCAATATTCACCGACACCGCACCGGGGCGTTTGTAAAACCTGTCACCGGAGCGCTGTTTGAGACCGATCAACTCTCAGCCACCGACATGCACCGGGTCAAGCGACAGACCGCGGAGAGCCGCGCCAAGATCGCCGCTGATCTAGCCGGCTCTGATCGCGAGCCGTGGGTGATCTGGGTTGATACCGATTATGAAGCCGATGCCGTTCTTGCGGCGCTGCCCGAGGCGGTCGAGGTTCGCGGCTCGCATCCGGTGGAGTGGAAGGAGCGCCGTATCGAGGCGTTCCTTGACGGCTCAGCTCGGGTGCTGCTGACAAAGCCATCCGTATGCGGATGGGGCCTCAACCTGCAGCACTGCGCACATACCGCGTTCGTCGGCCGCTCATTCAGTTATGAGGCTTGGTATCAGGCCGTGCGGCGTTTCTGGCGCTACGGGCAGCAAAGGCCCGTACACGCGCACCTGATCGTCGCTGAGGGCGAAGACGCCATCGGCCGGGTGATCGACCGCAAGGCCACCGATCACATCGGCATGAAGGCCGCCATGCGCGAGGCAATGGCGCGGGCAATGGGCCGAACGGCTGGCGTCAAGGTGCCCTACGACCCGAGGCACATCGCCCAAATCCCAAGATGGCTCAGGAGTGCCGCATGATCCGCTGCCTGGATTCACAGATCGGTGAACGGTACGCCGCCTATCACGGCGATTGCGTCGATGTGCTGCGGCAGATGCCGGACAACAGCATCGATTTCAGCGTCTACTCGCCGCCCTTCGCCGGGCTCTACATCTACAACGACTCCGTCGCCGATATTGGCAACTGCGCCGATGACGAGGAATTCGGCAACCACTATCGATTTTTGGTGCCTGAGCTTTATCGGGTGATGAAACCGGGCCGGATCGTCGCAGTTCACTGCAAAGACCTTGTGTACTACCGGACGCAGCGCTCGACGGCAGGATTGCGGGACTTCCCCGGCGACCTGATCCGCGCTCACATTGCTGCTGGTTTCGACTTCCATAGCCGGGTGACGATTTGGCGCTGCCCGGTTCGCGAGATGACAAAAACCAAGTCGCACGGCTTGCTTTACAAGCAGCTCCGCGCCGACTCGACGTTCTCGCGCCAGGGGTTGCCGGAATACTACGTGGTGTTCCGCAAGTGGGCCAAAGAGGGCGACGACATCGCGCCGGTGACGCACACAAAAGACGATTTTCCGCTGCCTCAGTGGCAGGAATGGGCATCGCCGGTGTGGATGGATACGCGCGAAACCAATGTGCTGAGCGCGCGGCGCGATCCGAACGACGAGAAGCATATTTGCCCGATGCCGCTCGATCTCATCGAGCGCGCAATCATCATGTGGTCAAACCCTGGCGATATTGTCCTAGATCCCTTCGGTGGCATCGGCTCAACCGGCGTTACTGCGCTTAAGCACAATCGCCGATCAGTGTCGGTCGAGTTGAAGGATACATATTTTCGGCAGGCATGTCGGGCTTATGAATTCGCCGATCGCGCGGCCGCAAGCGGAACATTGTTCGATTACGCGGACGCAGCCGAGTGATGCCCCTCTCGATCCGCGTCGCTCCCGATGCGCCGCCGGGGGTGCCCCTCGCATGACCCGCGCCGACCTCCTCCGCATCGTCGCGTCCGAAACCGATGAACCCCTCGGCATCGTCGAGCAGATCGTCGCCGCCACGTTCGCCACGATCCGAGCCGCGCTCGACGCCGGCGAGCGGGTCGATATCGACAACTTCGGCCGATTCAGCGTGAGGCAATACGAGCCGCGCACGGAACGGCTGCCGGATCGGGTGATCGAGTATCCCGCGCATCAGCAGGTGGTGTTTAAGGCCGAGCGGGAGTGGCGGCGGGTGGTGAATACGGGGATGGCGGCCGAAGTCGCCGTGGCGCTGAGCGTTGAGACGGGGGTGGGGAATGGGTGACGTACCGGCTCGCATGACAAAAGGCGAGCGCACAGAGCTCGGCCAGCTTATCCGCAAGCGGGAGCGGGTGATGAAAGCCGCCGCATCGCAGCGGTCGGCCGAGATGATTGCGGAGCTCGATCGCCAGCTTGCGACGATTTATTCGTTTGATGACGATGAAGTTTGGAAGCAAGCCGTCAACATCGCCAACGAGGCTGTCGTCGCGGCCAATGCGACAATCGCGGATCGATGCAAAGAATTGGGTATCCCAGCGGAGTTTGCGCCTGGACTGAACTTCGGCTGGTACGGACGCGGCAACACCGCTGTCGCTAGTCGTCGGGCCGAGCTACGTCGCCTCGCCAAGTCGCGCATCGAAGCGATGGAGAAAGACGCGGCTACCAAGATCGAGCGGCTGAGCCTGGAGGCGCAGACCGAAGTCATCGCGAATGGTCTAGAATCGGAAGCGGCCAAGATCTTCCTCAGCAACATGGCGCCGGTCGAGACATTGATGCCGATGCTCGACGTGCAGGAAGTGAAGGCGCTCGTCGACCAAAAGCATCGCGATCGGGATTACTGAGATGGGCTCAGCATCCGCTCGCCCGGAGACACCCCATGCCCGCTGACACCGCAGATGCCGAACGGCTGGTTGAGTTAGCCGCAAAGCGCGAGTGTTATCCCGAGTCGGTAAGTTGGGTTAGTGCGTCTGATCTTGCCTTTCTGTTCAGTGAAATCGCTCGGCAACGCGCCCTCCTAGACGAGCGAGAGGCGGAGGTGGCGAAGTGGCAAACAGCCGAACGCGCGCTAGGTGCCGCCTATCTCCGGCTGCGCGCGCTGATCCCCGGAGCATACGACACGCCGCACGCGCCATCTGCTGAGACGGTTTGGGCGCATACCGAGGACTGTCTGAACACACTTGCCTTGAAGTGCGAGACGTTGGAGGCGGAGGCGGCGAGGCTGCGGGCGGCTCTGGCGGCGGCAGAGGCGACGATAGCTGTTTATCCTAAGACGACTGCCGAAGTTGATCAGATGGAACAGGACGCGTTCCTGAGAGGCCGGAACGTTGGCGAGAAATACGCTGCCGAGAAATGGGCCGCACCGCAGGTCGCCCAATCCGCCCGCGAGGCCGCGCTGAGGGAGGCGGCGGAGTTGGTTGAAGAGGCCAGCAAAGCACCTAAAGATTGGACGTGGGGCCGGCTGAAGACCGCCATCCGCTCCCTGATCGCCAAGCCCGGCGCCTCGCCATGAAATGCGAAACCTGCTTCGGCATCGGCGAGGTGCTGATCGACGGCGCAGGCAAACCCGTCTCTCGCCTACGTGACGCCGCGACCATGATCCCCTGCCCGGAATGCGGCAGGTCGGGCACCGCGCATTGCTGCGATGGATTGCAGGCGTGCCCGGAGACGGAGGCGGGCGATGCCGGCACCTAAGCGCGTCCGCCTTTCCCGGGTCCGCGGCTGGCGCATGCCCGAGGGCGCCATCAAGGTCGATCGATCGACGCGGTGGGGTAATCCGTTCGATTTTCGTAAGTCGGAATGCTGCTGGGTCGCGCTGTCGTTCGGATGCCGCGGCGATGCGCTGGGCCGACAAAAAGCGTCGGTTCTCGCGTTCAGCGCATGGATCAATCCACCAGACGGCCGCCGAACGCTGTCATCCGAGATACAGCCGAAGATGGGCCGCGGCAAGAAATGGGGCGCTCTCGGTCCTAAGATAACCGCCGGCGAAGCCCCTAAGATCGAAGACGCCATCGCCGCCCTCGCCGGCCACGATCTCGCCTGCTGGTGCAGCCTCTGCCCGGCCCACAAGGACGGCCTGCCGTTCGGGGTGAACTGCCCGGATTGCGCGCCGTGCCATGCGGACGTTTTGCTGGCGCTGGCGAACGGCGCCGATGCCTGAACGCCCGCCACGCTGGCCGCGCCTGCTATCCGAGGAAGAGGCCGCCGAATATGTCGGCGTCTCGCTAACCCGGTTCCGCATCGAGCGGGACAAGGGCATGTGGCCGGCGCCGGTTGACCGTGGTTGCCGTCTCAATACCTACGACCGCCTTGCTTTGGATAGAGCAGTTGACCGTCTCTCCGGTTGGCAAGAACCTCGCGAGGTTGAGGGTGAATTGCTGCGGCGGGCGGGATGGGGACGGTCAGGGTGAATATCCAATATCTCCGCTCGACCGCGAGCGGGTTTTATTGGGAGCCAAGCCGCAAATTGAAGGCGCAGGGCTTTGCCGCCGAAGCGCTCGGCAAAGATCCGGCCAAGGCATTCGCCCGGGCGAAGGCGCTGAACGAAGCGGCAAAGGCAAAGCCGGTCGGGCCGATCGCCAGCAGCCACGTCCGCGAAGGAACCGTCGCGTGGCTGATCCGGATCTGGCAGCGGTCGCCGGGATGGGCTCAGCTATCGGACGCCAGCCGGCGCAGCTACGGCACGGCGCTGCGCATCATTGAAGACTGGTGCGGCGAGTTCGAGCCGCGGGCCGTCACCCGAAAGGCGATCAAGGCGTGGCAGCGCAGCCTTGAAACCGGTCGCGGTCAGGCGATGGCGAACAACATTCTGCTGCGCCTGCATCGGCTCATGGAAATGGCACGCGATGAAGGGTTGATCGATCACAATCCGGCAAGCCGCCTCGGGTTGCGGAAGACGGGCGGTAACCAAGAGCCGTGGTCACGCGACGAGATCGATCGGGTTTGCGCGGCAGCCGTCGCCATGGGCAGGCCGTCCATTCGGCTAGCGGTGCTGCTGGCAGCAAATCTCGGCCAGCGCGAGGCTGACATCATCAAGTTGTCGCGGTCTCGATATGATTCCGCCGCCGGCATTTTCGACATTCGGCAGCAGAAGACCAAACGCCGGATCGGCCTTCCCGCCACCCTTGAACTGCGGGCCGCAATCGACGCCGCACCCGCCGTGTCGCCGGTCTTCGTGATCTCGGAAGAGACGCGGTTGCCGTATAAGGAGACCAATTTTCAGGCGGTGTTCCGGCGCATCTGCCGCGCCGCCGGAATACCAGAAGACCGGAAGTTCATGCACCTCCGACACACGATGGCGACGCTGCTCGGCGAGGCCGGATGCACCGATGAAGAGATCAGGTCCGTCACCGGACACGCCGACCGCCAGACCGTCGCGCGCTACGCCAGGCCGAACACAACCATGGCGACGAACGCCATCGCAAAACTCGAAAAGATGACCGCGGATTTTCCGTCGCGCTCTCGAAACCCGCACAAACCCTAGAGGCGAAACATGCACAATTTGACGGAAATGGCGCGCAGAACCGCTAGATACGCGTATTCCGGCAGTAGGCGCGTCGCCTTTTCTATCAATCTTTTGCGAACAACGACGGAAAGGGTTTCCGTCGCGGCGTTACCCTCGCGTTCCGCCTCCCCTTCCGGCCGAGCGCCGCGGTGACCTACTATCACGCGACCACGGCAGACTGCCTGCCGTCTATTGTCAAGAACGGGCTCGGCGGTGCCGGCATGTTCGAGCGCTGGCCCGGTATTGAACGCGGCGTTTATCTCACCGAAGAGCCAGAACATGCGGTCTTTGTTCTGCTCGATTGGTTCATGCAGAGCGCCGACGATATGGCATCGCCAGCGGAATTCGTTAACAGCGTGCGCGTGATCGTTTTGGACGATACTCGCGTTCCGCGGCGCCTACTCGGTGCCGACCCAGATATCCCGCGAGACGGCATCTGGCTCTATCGAGGGGTTATCGACGTTCGCAATATGCCGATCATCCCCGCGACCGTCTTTGCAGACCAATGGCAGGTGACTGCCCCCTCCCCTTCCGGCCGGGGCGCGCCATGAGCGGGGGTGAGGATGCTGAGGCGGAT
>Ga0265326_10000071_pt1 | contig 57770 bp, 46 predicted proteins | sample 41424metaG_FD_192439 | JGI IMG/M metagenome (GOLD analysis project Ga0265326, IMG submission 192439) | Rhizosphere microbial communities from Carex aquatilis grown in University of Washington, Seatle, WA, United States - 4-14-24 metaG | ecosystem: Host-associated > Plants > Roots > Rhizosphere... | reverse complement strand
AAGCCGTCGACCATCCCCCCGCCCTCCGGCGCCTCGGCCGAGACCGGCGAGACGAGCACGTGGACGCGCTCGTGCAGCGCCCGCAGCTCGCTTGGCGAGAGCCAGCCGTGGAACGTCGCAAGCCGCTTCGGCAGCTCGGCGCGACGGTGCTCGTGCGGACCGACGACGTGCAGATGGAACGCGTCGGGATCGAGCTGCGCGAAGGCGGCGAGCGCCACGTCGAGGCCCTTGCGCGGCGGGTCGTCGGCCGCGAACAGGCACACGAGGGGGACCGGGCTGCGCCAGCGCGCAGTCGTCTCGGCATAGAAGCCGGTCGCCGTGAAGGCCTGCGCGACCGCGATCGCCTCCGGAACGCCCGCCAGCACCTCCGGCACGTAGGAGAAGGTCGAGTCGAGCCGCTGCGCGAGCCTGCGCGCCCGCGCGATCCCGTCCGGCGAAGGCGCGAAGCCGCCGCCCGGGTAGATGCTGCCGTGCAAGCGGATGCCGCAGCGCGCGAGCACGTCGCTCAGGTCGGGTCCCTCGAACGCATCCGGCAGCGCCCCGCCGGATGGGCGCAGTCCGCACACGCCTTCGAGGAACAGCTGGAAGACGCCGTAGGCGTCGGTCACGCCCGCCGCGGGCGCGAGCAGCGGGAAGCGCGCGAGCGGGTGGACCGGAGCGGGGAACGCGTCGGTCATCTCCCACAGCGAGAAGAACAGCGTGTCCGGCGCCAGCTCGTGGAGCGCGAGCGCCTCGTGGTAGCGGAAGCCGCTGCGCTCCCACGGAAACATGTTGTCGAGGTACGCGAGACGGCGGCCGCGCAGCCGCCGGCGCAGCTCACCCCGGGTTCGTGCCGCGAGCTCGCGTGAGGGCGACGGGCGCGCAAGCTGCGGGCGCGGCTGCCCGCGGTCGCGTGCCGGCAGGCCGTAGTGGTCGACGTAGACGCCGAGGTCGTTCACGAACGCAGGGTGACCGCGTCGAGCGGGGCCGGCTCGTCCGGCAGCCCGCGCGCGGCCGGCGTCGCCGCGTCGCCGCGGGCGCGCGGCGCCAGCCGCCCGGCCGCGCCGACGCACCACAGCAGCGCGACCCAGGTGACGGTCGCGAGCGTGACGTGGACCCAGACCATGTCGGCCGGCAGCGCCAGCTCGTACTGGACGCTGCCGACGAGGCCCTGCGAGGCCATCAGGATGCCGGCAACCATCAGCGAGTCCCCCAGCTCGCGGTTCTCCGCGCTGCGGCGGGCGAGGAACCAGGCGAGGATCACGCCGATCCCGAGCAGCGCGGCGAGCGTCGCATGGCGGTGGATCACCCACACGAGCGTGTGCGATCCCTTGAAGTGCAAGCGATGGATCAGCTGGCCTCTGCTGCCGCCGGCGTGCGGCCCGGCAGCAGTCGCGGCAGTGCCGACGAAGATGACGACGGCGCCGAGCACGGCGAGGAAGCGCACGAGCCAGACCGTCGCGCGGTCGTGCGAGGGAGCGCGCTCGCCCGGCTCGTAACGGGCACGGAAGACCAAAGCGACCGCCCCGACGAGAATCACCATCGAGAGCCCGAAGTGCCCCATCACATAGCCGGGCGCGAGATCGTGGCGGACGGTGAAGCCGCCCAGCACCGCCTGCGCGACGACGCCCACCGGCAGCAGCGTCGACAGCACGATCAGGTCGCGGCGGCGCGGCACCCGCAGGAACGACGCGAGCCACGCACCGACGACGAGCAGACCGATCACCGCCGAGAACGCGCGGTTGCCGAACTCGATCACCGAGTGCAGCGACAGCGGCGGCAGCGCCTTGCCGTAGCAGCGCGGCCAGTCCGGGCAGCCGAGGCCCGAGTCGGTCAGCCGCACGGCCGCGCCGGTCAGCACGATCACCGTCAGCGCGGCCAGCGCGATGTAGGCGATCGTGAGGTAGCGCCGGGGGGTGACGTCTGGGAGGCGGGCGCGCACTGCGCTGAAGGATGACGGACGGCAGGCGCCGCCGCCACGCGGGGGCACCGATCCCGTCGATAGGCTGCAGGTGGATGAGGCCCAGATGTTGAGCGCCTACGCGTCCTGCGCGATCATCCTCGTCGTCTCCGCGACACTCGGTCATGCGATCCGCTCGCTCTGCGGGACGCACCGCTGGACGTGGACCGCGCCGGCCGTCGGCTTTGCGGCGCTCCTCGTCGTCGTTGACGCGACCATCCGGCTGCCGGGGGGCGGATGGACCTCGCTCGGCGTCGTGGCGGCACTGTCTGTCATCTCGATCTGGCCCATCCGCCGACATGGGCTGGGCATCGAGATCCGCTCCTTGGCCCTGACGGCCGGTCCGGTGGTGATCGTGGTCGCGGCGCTCGCGTCGAGCAACTACCTGATCAACCGCAACTTCGGCATTCCCGGCGTGTCGCTGCTCAACGACTTCGCGGGACACCTGCCATGGGCCGCGGCGCTCGCCGAGCACGACTCCCCGTTCAGGCTGATCATCCCCGGGTATCCGGTCGGCTCCTTCGCGCTCGCCGGCACGCTCGGGCAGGTGCCCGGGGTCTCGGTGCTGGCAGGGTTCCAGGGACTCCTGATCGCGACGCCGGTACTCGTAGCGGTGGCCACCCTCGCACTGTTCGAGCACTTGCGAGTGGTACTCCGGATCGTGGCGACAACAGTCGTCGCGCTCGCGTATCTGCTCACCGCCGCGCTCGTAGAGGGAGCGTTCAAGGAGCCGGTCGAGGCGTTGTTCCTCATCGCCATCGCGCTTGTGTTGCAGGAGGTCTCCGCAGGCGCCGAGCGGCGCCCCCGGGCGGTGGCCGTGCCGATCGCCGTGCTGACGGCCGGCTCGGTCGCCAATTACAGCTACCCGGGCCTGTCGTGGCCGCTGCTGATCGTCGCCCTGTGGCTGCTGCTCGAGCTGGTGCGCCGCGGTCGCGCGATCTCCCCGCAAGCGGTCAGGGGGGTCCTCGCCGCGGGCGTTGTCGGCGCAGCGCTGGTGGTGCTGCTCGCACTGCCGGAGATCGTCCGCTTCCACGCCTTCCAGCAGGCCCAGGTCGCGACGATCGACATGCAGACGGGGAACGTTCCGACGGCTCTTCCGTGGCGAGAGACGCTCGGCATCTGGTTCAGCGACGACTTCCGGCTGTGGCAGACCCCGTCCCTGAACCTGCAGCACGCGCTGCTCGTCCTCGCCGTCGCCGTCGCGGCGTTCGGCGTGCTCCAGGCGTGGAGGCGCCGAGAGCTCGGCCTCCTGGCGATGCTGGGGGCCGCGATCGCGATCGCGCTCTACACGCGCCACACGGCGAACGCGTACAACGGAGCGAAGGCGATGATGGTGCTGTCAGCCGCGGTCGTGCTCGTCAGCGTGCGCGGCCTCCTTACGGCCGGTGCGGCGGACCTCCGACCGGACGGCCGCAGGCAGACTCCCGGCTGGCTGCGCTCCGCATTGGTGCTCGTCGCCGTCGTGTTCGCGGCGGCCTGCCTGTGGTCGGACGGCCTTGCGCTGCGCGGCTCGCGGGTCGGACCGTCCGACCACGAACGAGAGCTGGCACGGCTCGATCGGATGCTGGCCGGCCACACCGTCCTGTTCCTGGGACAGGACGACTTCGCCGCGTGGGAGCTGCGGCATACCCACCTGGCCTACCTGACCCTTTACACGATCCCGTCGCCTCCGGTCCCCTTCCGCGCCGAGCGGCCCTTCGTCGTCGGCCAGCCCGCCGACTTCGGCACGGTCACCCCGAAGGGCCTGGACGCGTTCGGGTACGTCGTGACGCCGAGAAGTGCCTTCGCCAGCGTACCGCCGCCGAACTGGCGCCTCGTCGCGACCACTCCCTCCTACCAGGCGTGGGCGAGGACCGGCCCGACCGCGCCGTACTCGATCATGTCCACCGGATCCGCACCCGGCGCGGTGCTGAACTGCTCCACGGCTGCCGGACGGAGACTGCGCCGGACCCCCGGCATCGCGCTGGTGACGGCTCGCCCGTTCGTGTTCGACGGCGGCGGCTGGCACGGACCGCTCCTCGGGGTCCAGCCGGGCTACAGCGCGCTGCGCGCCGGGACCGCGGTAAGCCAGAGGGTCATCCTGCCGCGGGGTCGCTGGCAGCTGTCGCTCCAGTACACGAGCTCGACCGCGCTGACGGTGCGCACGCGGGGGCTCGACGCGGAGCTTCCGGCGGTCCTCGAGCACCAGGGCCCGTACTGGGCGGCGGGCACCTTCAGCTCCAGCGGGAGACCGCTGACGATCCAGGTGGACGTTCACGCCCCCCCGTTCCCGGCCACGGCCCGCAGCTCGGTGCTGGGCAACGTCGCGTTCGTACGGCGCGACGTCGCCCCGACGACGGTGCCGCTGCGCGCCGCGTGCGGCCGCTGGGTCGACTGGGTGATGCTCAGAGGCGGGAGACGCCCGACGGCCCAGTAGGCCGTCGCCGCGCTACCGCCGCGCGACGACGGCGTACTCGCCGGTCGTGAAGCGGTCCGCCTCGATGTCGCCGGCGCCGTTCGGGTGGAAGACGTACGCCGCGTCGAAGCCCGCGATGCGGCAGAGCGCCAGCATCGTCTCCGGGAACAGCGGGTGCTGGTGGGTGATGTCGACCCAGAAGGCCTTCAGAGCAGCCGCCGAGTGCGGATTGACCGTCTCGGCGACGAGCAGCCCGCCGGGACGCAGCTTGCGCGCGGCGAGCGCGAGGAAGCGCTTGAGCACGTCGGGCGGCATGTGCTCGATCACCTGGGCGGAGAAGACGAGCCCGAGGCTCGCGTCGTCGAGCCCCTCGAGGTGCACGACCCCGTCGCCGAGCACCGTGCTCTCGTGGCCCTTCGCGCGGCAGCGCGCGACCATGCCGGCGTCGGAGTCAACGCCGACGGCGCCGATCCCCGCCTCGGCCAGCACGTCGAGGAACTCGCCGCGGCCGCAGCCGACGTCGAGCGCCGGCGCGCAGTCGCCGATCACGCCGAGGTAGCGGCGTTGGCGGGCTGCGATGAAGTCCTCCGAGCCGCGGAACAGCTCCTCGAACTCGCGGTAGTCGTCGTCCTCGCCGGCCGCGCGCGGGTCGTCGTAGCCGAGCACCTTTCCCGCGGCGCCCGCTTCGAACGTGCGGAACGCGTCGGAGGCCATGTAGGGCAGGGCGCGCGTCTCGGCGACGAGCCGCCCCGGGCCCTCGACGCTCAGCTCGCGCGCGGCGCGCTCGCTCGCGAGCCCGGCCACGAGGTCCACGAGCTGCCCGCGCTGGTCGCGCAGCTGCGCCAGCAGCCTCGCCTGCGTCTCGGTCGTGTGCAGCTCGAACAGCTCGAGGCCCTCGTCGGCGCGTTTCGCGACCAGCGCGTCGAGCGCCTGCTCGACCGTCGCGTTGACCTGCTGCTGGTAGGCGGTGTATGGACGCATCGCGCGCAGCAGGACACGGCGTACCGCGCCGCCCGGCTTGCCGAAGCGCGACGGACGGGCCGGCGTCGCCCCCCGCTGGACGAGCCGCCGCAGCTCGCCGAGCTCGGCCGTCTCCGGCGCAGCCTGCTCAGCCGCGCGTCTGCGCTCGAGCCGCACCGCGATGCGCTCCAGCCGCGCGCGCATCACCTCTCCGGCGGCCTGCGCCGAGTAGCGCGTGCGGATGTCGTGCGCCGCCCGCGCGCCGCGCCGCGCCGCCTCCTCGCGCTGCTCGAACACCTGGCGCATCAAGCGCGCCGCCTCGCCGATGTCGGGCTCGGCCCACGTCCCGTCGGGCGGGTAGGGCGCGGCACCCTCGCCGATCGGCACCAGCTCGTAGCCGACCGGGAAGCTGTTCTCAGGCGTCATGAAGTCGGCGTTGCCCGAGTAGCCGGTCGCGACGACCGGCTTGCCGTGGAACATCGCCTCGGCCATCGTCAGCCCCAGCCCCTCGGAGCGGTGCAGTGAGACGTAGCAGTCGCAGCTGCGCATCAGGCGGTCCTTGTCGCCCGGGTCGAGGTAGTCGTCCATCAGGACGATGTCCTCGCGCCCCGCGATCGCGTCCTTGACCGCGCGGTGCCCCGCCGCGTCGAAGCCCGGATTGATGCACTTGAGCACGAGCGCGGTGCCGTCGTGCTCGTCGAACGCCGCCGTGTAGGCCTCGATCGCCGCCAGCGGGTTCTTGCGCGCGAAGACGCTGCAGTAGTCCCAGGAGAAGAGATAGGTGAAGGCGTCCGGCCAGCGGTGCTCGCCGGGGCGCAGCGGCGGCGGCTCGGAGAAGCGCACCGGGATCGGCACGGGGATGACCGGCACCGGCGAGGGTGCCTCGGTCACGGCCTGCGCGACGAAGCGGCTGCCGACCCACACCTCGTCGACGTAGTCGAACGCGTCCATGAAGCGCTCCGGGAACTCGCTCGTCTCCCACCACCACACGCCGATCGTGTAGCGGTCCTCGAAGAAACGCTCGCCCGCCTCCTGCGCGAACACGGGCAGGCCGTCGGCGTTGACGCAGACGATGTTGACCGGGAACGGGTTGCGGTCGTGGTCGCCCGCGACGTATGTGTGGCCCTGGCGGCTGTCCGGGGCGACGAGCCCGACCGGCAGCGCCGTGACGCCGGCCGCATCGAGCGCGCTGATCATCTGGCGCGCGACCTCACCGATGCCCAGCTCGGAGCGCAGGTAGCCAGCGACGTTGACGCCGAACGGCTGCGCGCGCTCAGCCGGCGGCGCGCTCGCCGGCGCAAGCGCAGTGGACGCTGCAGCGCGCCCGTTGGCGGCGGCCGCGTGCCGTCGCAGCGCGTCGGCGGGCAGCAGCGCCTCGGGGATATCGACCTCGTGGCGGCCGTGCACGACGGCCCACCCGACGAAGCCCTCCGCGTCGCCGTTCTCGACCGCGGGATAGACGCGCCGCAGGTCCCCGCGTGACGCCCACAGCGCGTGAAGGAAGCGCGACAGCGCGGGCACCTCGGGTGCCGGCTCGTTCAGCCACGCGACGAAGTCCGCCTCGCCGGCCTGCGTGAAGACCGAGCCGGGGCACTCGCCGGCCTCGACGCCGGAACGGTAGAGCGCCCGCATCTGCTTCGTCAGGCGCAGCCCGGACGGCAGCAGGTCATGCTCGTAGGGGAGCGCCCGCACATCCTCGTACCCGGCCGCCACGAGCGCGTCGCCGTAGGCGTCGCACAGCTGCCACAGCGTGTCGTCGGCCGTCAGCTCGACGCGGTCCTGGTGCTTGCTGAGCAGCGTCCGGCGGTCCGGGCTGTAACCACTGAAGTGGAAGAAGCGCAACGGCAGGCCATTGACGAGGTAGGAGCCGTCGTCGCGCCGCTCCAGCTCGCGCTCGGGCAGGTTCCAGTAGGCGACGTTGTAGCCGGGGTGGCGGAAGATCGCCAGGTCGGACACGAGCCCGGGCACGAAGTCGACCCAGCGCTGGTCGACGAACAGGCCGCGCTCGGGCGCGACGTGGCAGTCGGTCAGCAGCCGCTCGGACCACCAGTCGAGCACGAGGTGGGCGTCGTCGCGGTTCGACAGGCCGATGAAGCCGAGGTTGTAGACGCCGGCCATCAGGATGTCGGTCTCGGTCGGCTTCCTGCCGTCGCGCGGCATACCCTCCAGCACGTGCGGCGTCAGCACGATCGCGTGCTCGCGCAGCGCCGCCTCCAGCTCGACCATGCGGCTCGCGACCTGGATGTCGGGATCGAGGTAGGCGACGCCGCCACCGTCGTCATGGTTGCGCAGCATGTGCCGCAGCAGCCACGGCTTGACGGCGGTCGACAGCTCCATCACGTCGTACGCCCCGCGCATCTCCTCGAAGGCGTCGAGCCCGATCTCGTCGGGCCGCACGAGCACGAACGGCTCGCTGGTGGGATCGACGTAGCCCTCCGTCTCGTCGATCACGAGCACGTGGCAGCGCCCGTCCGGGTGCGCGCGCTGGAATGACTCGGCCAGCACGCGCGCGTGGGCCAGGTAGTTCTTGGCGATGATCGTGCAGATGTTCATGCGCGGTCGCGCTACCCGTGCATGGACGTCGACTGCTCGACCGTCCAGGTGCTCATGTCCCACTCCGCGGCCTCGTCGACCGCGCGCTCACCCGCCGCCTCGAGCTCGCGGCGGCGCGCGACCGCCCCGCCGCGGAAGGCATGCTGCCAGCTGCTGAGCGGGTCGAAGCCCGCGCCCTGCAGCCACCCCTCCAGCGCGACGCGGTTCGGCGCCCACTGCGAGGTGGGGTCCTTTCCGAGCATGTCGCGCGGGTAGTACTGCACGAGCGGCAGCGACGCCAGGTCGGGATGGAAGTCGGCCAGCCGGCGCCAGTCGCCGGCGGCGTCGACGAGCCCCTCGTCGATCATGTGCGTCTCGATCAGCAGCAGCGCGTCGGGAGCGCACACATCGTGGATGCGGTCGAGCGCGAGCAGCGGATGGCGCAGGTGGTAGATGACGCCGAGAAACAGCACGAGGTCGAAACGTCCGTAGCGCTCCGGATCGAGCGAGTAGACGTTCTCGGTGACGTACGAGGCCTTCGAGCCGAGCAGCGTCGCGGCGATCCCGAAGCCGGTGTGGTCGGGCGGCTCGTTGTCGAGCGCGACCACCTCGCGCGCGCCGCGGCGCTCGGCCTCGAACGTGAAGAAGCCGTCGCGCGCGCCGATGTCGAGCACGCGCATGCCCGTGAGGTCGTCCGGCATGCCGATCTGCGACAGGACCGTCTGCGTGTCCTGCAGCCCCGGCGTCCAGACACCCGGGGCGACCTCGATGCGGTGATGCCATTTCTGCTGGCGCGTGATCGCCTCCCGCGCCCGCTGCTCGACGTCGTCCCGCTGCACCGGACTGAGTCTATTGATCGCTTCCACAGACTTCGTTCAGGCGCCGAACGCGCTCTCGATCCCGAGCGCCTGCTTGCGGCGCAGGGTCTCCCGCGCGAGCTCCGCGACCTCCACCGACGCGCGCGGGACGCGCGCCACGAAGCGCTCGGCGGCCTGGATCAGCACCGCCTGCGCGCCGACGCGGCGCGCGTAGTCGGGATCCCAGCCGAACGGCACCCACACGAAGTGCGTCTCGCGGAATACCTGCGCGAGGAACCACGACAGCCCCTGGTAGTGCTCGGCGCCGAAGCCGAACGAGTCGCCGAAGACGACCGCGACGCGCTCGTCAGGGGCATCGTCGTTGACGAACACGCGGCGCGTACCGATGTGACCGCCGACCGCCTCGATCTCCGCGCGGTTGTCCTCGGTCACGCGCGCACGGTGCAGCGTGCCGGGATTCGAGACGACGTTGACGACCGCCGGGGCGAACTTCGCACCGAGGTCGCCCGAGGTCACGTAGGAGACGCTCGACACGCCCGACAGGTCGAGCGGCGCGGCGACGCCGAGCGCGTCGCGCACCGACTCGAACAGCACCTCGTTGCCGCGCAGCGTCAGGTGCGTGTCGGTGCGCAGGTAGACGTCGTCGCGCCGTGCTGCGGCGCGCAACTCGTCCAAGGGATAGGCGATCGGGACGCCGGCGCCGAGGAGTCGCTCGATCGGGCGCGGACCGACGCGCTCCAACGGCTCGGGGTAGTGCTGCTCGTAGACCGCGAGCTTGTCGGGGACGACCAGCAGCGCGGTGGTCGCGCCGAGCGCATGCAGCTCGGGCTGGCGCCCCCGAACGACCTCGCACCAGCCGTCGAGCCACATCGGCTCCATCTGCACGGCGCCGACGTACTGGCCGAGGTTCGCGTTCGTGCCCCCGCACAGGAACAGCCAGCCGTCGCGCCCGACGATCGCGATGCCGTCCTCGGAGCGGGTCCCCGGCGCATGGCCCCAGCGCGCCAGCTCGGGATGGAAGACGTTTACGACGTCGGCCGCGCGCCGTGGCCGCGCCTGCCCCAGCTCGCGCAGGCGCGCCGCGTACTCGTCGGAGTCGAGCGCGACGCGCAGCATCGCGTCGAGCGTCGGCATCGTCGCGAGCTGGTGCTCCACCTCGGGCTCGTCCGGCGTGCGCCCGAGCACCTGCCGGTAGACGGAGAGAACCTGCTCGCGCGTGAGGCTCATCGGAGGAGGAGCGTACGGTCTGCACCCCACGGACGCCGCGCGGCCCGGAGCGGTCGGCGGCGCCGTCTAGGATGACGCGTTCGTGCTCGGCCGCAACGACAGCGAGATCGCGCGCCTGCGAGCCGAGCAGCGCGAGCTGCTGGACGAGGTCCGCGAGCTGCGCGAACAGCAGCGGCTGCTCGTCGAGGGGCTGACGGCGCGGCTGGAGGAGGTCCACCGCCATCTCCTGGCCGTCGGGCAGGTGGCGGTCGACGACGAGGCCGGCACGCGCCGGCGGCTGCGCGCCGCACGCGCGAGCGACGCCTACGCGGCGGCGTTCGAGGATCCCGAGCCGCTCGTCTCGATCGTGATCCCGACGTACGAGAACCACGAGGGGCTGCGCACGCGCGCCGTCCCGTCCGCGCTCGCGCAGTCCTACGCGAACGTCGAGGTCGTCGTCGTCGGCGACGCCGCGCCCGACGAGACCGAGCGGGCGCTCGCGAGCCTCGGCGACGCGCGGGTGCGCTACGAGAACCTGGAGCGGCGCGGGCCCTACCCGGAGGACCGCGAGGGCCTCTGGTTCACCGGCGGCATCCCGCCGCTCAACCGCGCGCTCGAGCTTGCGCGCGGCGCGTGGATCGCCGTGCTCAACGACGACGACGCCTTCCGCCCGCGGATGGTCGAATCGCTGCTGGCGCTGGCGCGCGAGCAGCGCGCCGAGGTCGCCTACGGCAAGCTCGCGTTCCACGAGCCCGGCAAGCCGGCCTGGCCGCTCGGCAGATTCCCGCCGACGTGGCACCAGTTCGGTTGGCAGATGGCGCTCCAGCACGGGGCCCTGCGCCTCTACGAGTACGAGCTCTCGACGCATCTGTTCGACGAGCCGGGCGACTGGAACCGCGTCCGCCGCATGATGCGCACGGGCGTGCGCTTCGCGATGCTCGACGAGCTCGTCGGCGACTACTGGCCCAACCGCCTGTGGAACCCGGACGAGGCCTGATGCGCGCGGCGGTCGCGCAACCTTCGCCTGTTGCTAGCGTTCAAGCGCCGTGACGAGCATGACATCGCAGCCGCACGCGCCGGCGCAGGCGCCGTCGCCCGGCACTGCGCTCGCGGTCGCGGTCCGTCACGTCGACAAGGCGTTCAAGCTCCCGCACCAGCAGTACCACACGCTCAAGGAGCGGGCGCTCCACCCGTTCCGCAGCAGCACGTTCGACGTGCTCCAGGCAGTCGACGACGTGAGCTTCGAGGTCGCCGAGGGCGAGTTCTTCGGGATCGTCGGGCGCAACGGCAGCGGCAAGAGCACGCTGCTGAAGTGCCTGGCGGGGATCTACGACATCGACGCGGGGGACCTGCACGTCAACGGGCGCCTGTCGCCCTTCATCGAGCTCGGCGTCGGCTTCAACATGGACCTGACCGCGCGCGACAACGTGATGATCAACGCGATCATGCTCGGCCTCACGCGCCAGCAGGCGCGCGAGCGCTTCGACGACATCATCGCGTTCGCCGAGCTCGAGAACTTCCTCGACCTCAAGCTCAAGAACTACTCCTCCGGCATGACGGTGCGGCTCGCCTTCTCGGTGGCGATCCAGGTCGACGCCGAGGTGCTGCTGATCGACGAGGTGCTGGCAGTCGGTGACGCGTCCTTCCAGCAGAAGTGCTTCGCCGAGTTCCACCGCCTCAAGGAGGAGGGGCGCACGATCCTCTTCGTCACGCACGACATGAGCGCCGTCGAGCGTTTCTGCGACCGCGCGATGCTGATCGACAAGGGCAAGATGGTCGAACTGGGCGACCCGACGAAGGTCGCGCACCGCTACAACGAGCTGAACTTCGGCCGCTCCGTCACCCACCTCGCCAGAGAGGCCGAGGAGCGTTTCGGAGATCGCACCGCGGAGGTGCTCGCCGCGTGGTTCGAGAACGACCAGGGCGAGCCGATCGTCGAGCTGGGGCACGGGGAGGTCTGCCGCATGTGCCTCGAGGCGCGCTTCAACGAGGCGGTCGAGGATCCGGTCTTCGGCTTCACGCTGCGCAACGAGGTCGGCACCGCGATCTTCGCCGCCACGACCGACCTGCTGCACGGACCGACCGGCTCCTTCGCGCCCGAGGACCGCGTCGTCGTGCGGCTCGAGTTCCACAACTGGCTCGTCGCCGGCACGTACAGCGTGACGCCCTCGATCGCGCGGCCGGGGCTGGGCGCGGACGCGCTCGACCTGCGCGCCGACCTCGCCCAGCTCATCGTGCACGGCTGGTTCTACACCGGCGGCGTGACGAACCTGCCGCACACGTTCGAGGTGACGCGCGCATGAGCGTCGCCGACCCGACCGTCGTCGCGGATCGCCGCAACTACGGGCCGTCCGCCTTCGGCGACGACCTGCGGCGCTTCTGGAACCTCACGCTCACGCTCGCCGCGACCGACTTCAAGCTGCGCTACTTCGGCTCGGTGCTCGGGTACTTCTGGTCGCTGGCGCGGCCGCTGCTGTTCTTCGGGGTGCTGTACATCGCGTTCACGCGCCTGTTGGGCCTGAACAAGGGGATCCCGCACTATCCCGTCTACCTGCTCAGCTCGATCGTCACGTGGACGTTCTTCACCGAGACGACCGGCGGCTGCGTGCAGTGCCTGCTCGCGCGCGAGGGACTGCTGCGCAAGATGCGCTTCCCGCGTCTCGTGATCCCGCTGTCGGTCGCACTGACGGCGCTGTTCAACCTCGGCACGAACTTCGTTGCGGTGCTGGCGTTCGCGTTCGCGTCCGGCGTCGAGGTGCGCTGGACGTGGCTCGAGCTGCTGCCGCTGATGGCCCTGATGGCGACGCTCGCCGTCGGCATCGGGATGCTGCTGTCGGCGCTCTACGTGCGCTTCCGCGACATCCAGCCGATCTGGGAGGTGCTCCAGCAGATCCTCTTCTACGGCTCGCCGATCATCTACGTCGCGACGCTCGTCGGGACGAAGGCCGGCATCAAGTGGCAGCACGCGCTCGTGACGCTGAACCCGATCGCGACGATCCTCACGCAGGCGCGGTACGCGTTCGTCGACAGCGGTGCGCCGAGCGCCGCGGCGGCGGCCGGCGGAACCGTCCGACTGCTGATCCCGCTGGCCATCATCGCCGCGATGTTCGCGCTCGGACTTTGGTTCTTCCACCGCGAGGCCCCTCGGATCGCGGAGCACCTGTGAGCGCGGGGAGCATGACCGACACCGATCAGCAGGCGGAGATCGAACGGCTGCGCGCACGTGTCGGCGCGCTCGAGGCGGAGCTCGTCGCCCAGGCCGAGCGCGCCGAGCGCGCGGTCGCGACGGCGCAGGAGCGCACGTACTGGCTCGACCGCTGGCACCTCGACCTCAACGCGCTGATGCAGCGACCGGGCGCCGCCGAGTTCCGCGCCATGGTGCGCGGCGTGCGCTGGGTGCTGCGCGGGATGAAGAAGGTCAAGCGGACGCTCACACGCGCCTCGTGAGCGGCGTCTCCGTCGTCATCCCCGTCAAGGACGGCGAGCGCTACCTCGGCGAGCTGCTGGCCGCCCTCGCGCGCGAGGGCGCCGAGGAGGTGCTCGTGATCGACTCGGGCTCGAGCGACCGCTCCGTCGAGATCGCGCGCGCAGCCGACGGCGTGACGGTGCTGGAGATCGAGCCGCACGAGTTCGGCCACGGCCGGACGCGCAACCTCGGCGCCGAGCGCACGAGCGGCGAGCTGATCTGCTTCCTGACGCAGGACGCGACGCCGGTCCCCGGCTGGCTCGAGGGCGTGCGCGCCGGCTTCGCGCTCGACGAGCGCGTCGGCGCCGTCTTCGGCCCGCACCTGCCGCGCGAGGACACGAGTCCGATGATCGCGCGCGAACTGGAGCGGCACTTCGACGGCTTCGCCACGGACGACGGCGACCCGGCGCTGCAGCGCGCTGGCGACGAGCCGTTCCTGTCGAACGTCAACGCCGCCTACCGGCGCGAGGCGTGGGAGCAGATCCGCTTCCGCGACGTGCCCTACTCCGAGGACCAGGCGTTCGGCCGCGACCTGCTCGCCACCGGCTGGCTGAAGGCGTACGTGCCGGCTGCGGCCGTGCTGCACGCGCACGACTACGGCGCGCTCGAGTTCATGCGCCGCTACTTCGACGAGTACCGCGGCCTGCGCGCGACGACCGGCCACGTCGAGGCGTTCCATCCGCTCGGCGCACTGCGCACCGTGCGCGCCGAGACGGCGGCGGACCTGCGCTGGCTGCGCGAGCGCGGCGCGCCGGCAGGCGAGCGCGCGCGCTGGGCGGCGCGCGCGACCGTCCACCACGGCGGCCGCCGCGTCTTCTCCGCGCTCGGCTCGCGCGCGGAGCGGCTGCCGGCCGGCGTGCGCGAGCGGCTGTCGCTCGAGCGGCGCGACGACGGCGCGTCCGGCCCGATGGGCGCAGCGGAAGCGCCGATCGGCCGCGCGATCTCCGCGCAGCGCTCCGACGACCGCTACGCCGAAGCGGCGCGCGTGCTGCGTGACGGCCCCGCGCCCCTGCTCGCCCCGCTTCCGGGGATGGCGGAGCGCAAGCGGCTGCGGCTGGCGATGGTCGTGCCGCCGTGGCGCCGTGGAAGCGGCGGGCACAACACGCTCTTCCAGCTGCTGTCGCGGCTCGAGCAACGCGGCCACGTCTGCAGCGTATGGATCGTCGACGAACAAGGCGAGGCGGACGACCGCTGGCCGTCGGTGCTGCGCCGGGAGATCGGCGAGTGGTTCGCTCCGTTCGACGGGCCCGTATACAAAGGCTTCGCCGACTGGCACGGCGCCGATGTCGTCATGGCGACCGGCTGGCAGACGGTCCATCCGGCGCTGCTGCTCGACGGCTGCCGTGCCCGCGCCTACATCGTCAACGACCACGAGCCGGAGTTCTTCCCGACCTCGACCGAGGAGCGCTTGGCGGAGGACACCTACCGCCACGGGCTGCACTGCGTCGCCGCCAGCCCGTGGCTGCGCGACCTCGTCGCTGAGCGCTACGGCGCCTCCGCGGACGCCTTCCAGCTCGGCGTCGACCACGCGATCTACGCGCCGCGCGCGGACCTCGCGCGGCGGCGCGACACGATCGTCTACTACGCACGCCATTCGACCGACCGTCGCGCCGTGCCGGTCGGGCTGCTCGCGCTCGCCGAGCTGCACCGCCGCCGGCCCGAGACGCGCATCGTCCTGTTCGGGACCGACCGGCCGCCGCGGACTTCGTTCCCCTACGAGCACTGCGACGTGCTGAGCGCTCCGCAGCTGGCGGCGCTCTACAACGAGGCGACGGTCGGGCTGTGCCTGTCGCTGACGAACTTCTCGCTCATGCCGAAGGAGATGCTCGCGTGCGGGCTGCCGTGCGTCGAGCTCGAAGGCGTGAGCGCCGAGTCGATCTTCGGCGCCGACGGTCCGCTCGCGCTCGCGCCGCTCGACCCGGTCGCGCTCGCGACGACGATCGAGCGGCTGCTCGACGACCCCGCGGAGTGGGAGCGCCGCTCGCGCGCCGGGATCGAGTTCGTCGCCTCGCACACCTGGGACGTCGCAACCGACGAGGTCGAGGCGGGGTTGCGGCACGCGCTGCGCGAGCGCGAGCCGACCGGTGTGACGTCGCCCGCAGGCGATCGCTTGCGATCGCCGTAGGGCGAAACCTCGCGTCGCTCAGACCGTCTCGACCCAGTCGAGCTGACGCCCGCACAGCGTGCGCCAGTCCCCGATCGCGACGCTCTCGACAGGATGGCTCTCGTCGGCGAGCGGCTCCAACGCGAGCGCGCTGATGCTCGCCGGTGCGGCGTCGCCGGGCGCGGGGCCGCCACCGCCGCGTGAGATCCGCAGCACGTGCCGACCGACGCTCAGCGACACCGTGCCGAAGCGCAGCACGTTGCCCTGACCGCCGCTGTCGTTCGCTACCGATCCGAGCGACCGTCCGTCGACCGAGGCGCGCAGCGCACGGCCGGCATCGCCCTGCACCCACAGGCGGTAGCCGCCGGCGCGCGGCACCCGCACGCGTGCGGTCACGAAGCCGGGCCCACCGAAGCTGATCGACGAACCGTCGAGTGACAAGCTGGCGAGCGTCGAGCGCTGCACGCGTCTGAGCGACGACGGCCCGACGTTCGGCGCGCGCGGCGCGAACCGCAGCCGCACGGCGCCGTCGGCGCGGCCTCGCTGCGCGAGCGTCCGCAGTGCGGAGCACGAGGCGGCGCCGCCGGGCTGTGTCCCCTCGCCGAGCGCGAGATGCTGGCGCGGCGCGGGGGCGGACGTGCGCTTCCACACCTCGTAGTCCGAGCCGCGCCAGGCAAGCACGAAGTCGCCGGGCGGGCGGCTCTTGAACGGCGAGCGGCGCACGACGATCGTCGCCATCTGGTCCACGAGCCGCGAGTCGAGCGCATCGACGTCCGTCGTCTGCCCATAGCCGATGAACTGGCCGTCGATCCGGGTCCACGGCCGCACGCGGCGAGCGTTGCCAGGCCCGTCCGGCGCCATGTCGCGCAGCAGGTCGAGCGTGTACTCGTCGAAGTCGGGCGTGAGCGTCGGGCCCTTCCCGGCGAAGCGCGCGTCGATCTGGCGCAGCTCGTCGAAGCGCTGCTGCGGCGCCATCGTCGTGTAGTGGTAGAGGTACGCGTCGGAGGCGAGCACGCCGACCGCGATCGCCGCGCCGAGCAGCAGCCCGTCGAGCCGCCGCAGCCCGAGCCGCCCGAACGCGCCGACGCAGGCGACGAGCACCGCCATCGGCGACAGCAGCACCAGCAGCTTCGCGGCCGTCCACGTCGTCGCGCGCGGCGTCAGCACGAGCCACACGATCACCGAGACCGCGACGACGGCGAGCAGCGCCCAGTTGCGGCGGCGCAGCAGCCACACGAGCCCGAGCGCGATCGCGACGGCGACGACGCCGATCAGCAGGTAGGTCTGCGTCAGGTGCTCGGGATCGCCGCGGTGCGACGAGCCGAGCCACACGCCCAGCGCCTGCACCTTCAAGAGCGGGCGCAGCAGGTTGCCGGGGTCGGCGGCGGCAGCGGCGTTGGAGTTGGTGACGTTGGTGGCCTGGTCGAGCGACGTCTTGAACGCGGCGACGGTCGGCAGCGCCAGCAGCACGAGCGCCGCGCCGGCCGCGAGCGCGCCGAGCGCGACCGTCCGCACACGCGCGCGGCGGTCGCCGGGCAACGCACCCCAGCCGAGCGCGAGGATCGCAACCGCCGCGAGCGCCAACCACGGCGTGAAGGCGAGGCCGATCGTCGCCCAGCCGGCCGCGCCGGCGACGCCGAGCGGGATCAACGCGCGTGGGGCGCCGCTCGCCGTCTCGCGCGCGAGCGCGATCAGCGCACCGAGCAGCATCAGCGTCGGCAGCAGCGCGATCTCCTTGATCGAACCCTGCAGCATGTAGGCGTAGACGAGCGCCGGCACGGCCGCGAGGAATCCGGCGATCGCGGCCGCGGCGCGCTCGAGGCCGGCGCGGCGCGCCAGGAAGGTCAGCGACAGCGCCGCGAAGCCGAGCAGCGTCGCGAGGTACGGCGCGTACAGCCAGATCAGGTCGACGCCGACGAGCCGCCCGACGCCGGCGAGCGCGGTGTGGCCGCCCGACGGGTAGCCGGTGCCGAAGAAGCCGGCGAGCACGAGGCCGCTGCCCGAGCCGGGGATCGTGAAGCTGTGGCCCTCGGTGATCAGCCGCTCGGCGCCCAGCAGCTGGATCGCGCCGGTCGTGTCGAGCAGGTAGCCCGGGAACGTGACGTGCCCAGTGAGGATCACCGGCGCGGCCGCCGTCAGGTACGCGGCGATCCCCGCCGCCCAGCCCCACCACCAGCCGCTTCGCCGCCCGGCCCAGCGCGCCGCCGCCTCGCGCCGGCCGAGCGCGAAGCCGGCGAGCGCGAGCACGACGAGCACCGCCGGCGTCAGCGGCGCCGTGACGCCCGACCAGGTCGTCAGCTGCGAGGCGCCGACGATCCCCGCGAAGCCGAGCGGGACGAGCAGCAGCGCCGGGAGCTCGCCCCCGGCGAGCCGCTGCACCAGCAGGCCGACGCCGAGCGACAACGCAGCCAGCAGCAGCGGGAAGACGAGGACCGCGAGCAGGAACGTCACGTGCGGGACGTCAGTCGCTGCGCCGCAGGCCGAGGATGCTCAGCAGGAACGACGAGAAGAAGATCTGGATGCCGACGATCACGAGCGTGAGCGCGAGGATCGCGAGGCGCTCCTGCCCGAGCGAGCCGAAGCCGCGGCTGATCCAGTCGACGGCGATCCCGACGCCGATCGCGAGCCCGCCGAGCACGACGGCGCCGCCGAGCAACAGGCCGTGCTCGAGTCTGTAGCGGCCGCGCATGCGGTCGAACCACGGGTCGCGCTCGTTCATGAAGTAGGTGCCGTACGCGTGGGCGCACAGACCGAGGGCGACGACCTGCGTGCCGACGATCATCAGCAGCGCGCCTCCCATCAGCGCGTGCAGGTCCCACTGGCGGCCGAGCACGTCCACGTGCGCGAGCACGAGCGCGGAGACGAGCGCGCCGAGCAGCGCCATCAGCGCGCCCGGCAGGATGAACAGGTGGTTCGGCGAGTGGACGAGCAGGAAGCGCAGGTGCCGCCAGCCGTCGCGGAAGCTCGACAGCTTCGACTCGCCGCCGCGCGGGTGGTACTCGATCGGGAACTGCCGGATGTCGAGGTCCTCCTTCGCCGCCCGGATCACCATCTCGGAGGCGAACTCCATCCCTGTCGTGCGCAGGTCGAGCTGCGCCAGCGTGTCGGTGCGCAGCGCGCGCATGCCGCAGTGCGCGTCGCTGATGCCGGTTCTGAACAGCAGGTTGAGGAAGCCCGACAGCAGCGGGTTGCCGATGTAGCGGTGCAGCCACGGCATCGCGCCCGGGTGGATGTTCTCCATGCGGTCGCCGATCACCATGTCGGCGCCGTCCTGCAGCTCAGCGACGAATCTCGGGATCTCGTCGAAGTCGTACGTGAGGTCGGCGTCGCCCATCACGATGAATTCGCCGCGCGCGGCGGCGAACCCCGCGAGGTAGGCGCTGCCGTAGCCGCGGCGCGGCTCGTGCACGACGCGCGCGCCGGCCGCCTCCGCGAGCGCGGGACTGCCGTCGTCGGAGTCGTTGTCGGCGACGAGCACCTCGCCGGAGATGCCGTTGCGCTCGAGCGCCGCGCGCGCCTGCGCGACGCACGCCTCGATGTTCTCCGCCTCGTTGAGGCACGGGATCACGACGGACACCAGCGGGCGGTCCGTTACGGGGCGGGCGGGACCCGGTGGAGCCGTGATCGTGTTCTCGGTCGTGCTCATGGGAAGAGGCGAGACCGTGCTCCCGCCACTGTTCGCTGCAACGTGCGCGTCACGGGAAAGTCGCGCGCTTTCGCAGCGGCGATGCTATTGCATCGTCCTGCCGGATCGGCCGTGCGATACCCGCCTGGCGGCTGTGCGAACCTTCCGCCCGCGTGCGCGTCTGCCTCGTCTACGACTGCCTCTTCCCGCACACGGTCGGCGGCGCCGAGCGCTGGTACCGCAACCTCGGAGAGCGGTTGGCCGCAGACGGGCATGAGGTGACGTACCTGACGCTGCGCCAATGGGACCGCGGTGCGGACCCCGGCGTGGCGGGGGTGGACGTGCGGATCGTCGGCCCGCGGATGCCGCTGTACGTCAGCGACGCGAGCGGCCGGCGGCGGATCCTGCCGCCGCTCGTGTTCGGGCTCGGCGTGCTGTGGCACCTGCTGCGCCACGGCCGCCGCTACGACGCGGTCCACACGGCCTCGTTCCCCTACTTCTCGCTGCTCGCCGCCGCGGCCGCGCGGCCGCTGGGCCGCTACGCGATCGTCGTCGACTGGCACGAGGTGTGGTCGCGCGCGTACTGGCGCGCCTATCTCGGGCGCGCCGGCGGCACGGTCGGCGCGTTCGTGCAGCGGTGCTGCGCGCGCGTGCCCCAGCGCGCGTTCTGCTTCTCACGGCTGCACGCGGCGCGCCTGCGCGACGAGGGGCTGCGCGGCGAGCCGGTCGTCCTGACCGGCGAGTACGTCGGGTCGCTGGAGGCGCCGCAGCCCGCAGACGCTCGCCCGGTCGTCGTGTTCGCCGGCCGGCACATCCCGGAGAAGCGCGTGCCGGCGCTGCTGCCGGCATTTGCGCAGGCGCGCACGACGGCCCCGGAGCTGCGCATGGAGGTCTACGGCGACGGCCCCGAGCGCCCGCGCCTGCTGGCCGAGATCGAGCGGCTGGGGCTCGGCGACGCGGTCGCGGCGCCGGGCTTCGTCGCGCACGCGCAGATCGAGGAGGCGCTGCGGACCGCGCTCTGCATGGTGCTGCCGTCCGCGCGCGAGGGCTACGGGCTCGTCGTCGTCGAGGCAGCCGCCGCCGGCACGCCGAGCGTCGTCGTCGCCGGCGAGGACAACGCCGCGACCGAGCTGGTGGACGACGGCGAGAACGGCTTCGTCGCCGCGAGCGCCGCGCCGGAGGATCTCGCGGCGGCGATCCTGCGCGTGTGGGAGGCGGGACCGGCGCTGCGCTCGGCGACCGCCGCGTGGTTCGGCCGCAACGCGCAGCGGCTCTCGCTCGAGCACTCGCTGGAGACCGTGCTGGCGGCGTACGGGCGCGAGGCGGTGGCGGCGTGAGCCGGCGGCGCGTGCTGATCACCGGCGTGACCGGGCAGGACGGCGGCTACCTCGCCGAGCGGCTGCTGGCCGGCGGCGACGAGGTGATCGGCGCGGCGCGCGAGCCGGAGGGCGCGTTCGAGCGCGCCGGGCTCGACCTGCTCGACGGGCGCGTGCCGGTGCTGCCGCTCGACCTGCTCGACCCGGGATCGATCCGCCGCGCGGTGCACGAGGCGCAGCCCGACGAGATCTACCACCTCGCCGCGCCGACGTTCGTGCCCGACTCGTGGGAGGACCCGACCGAGGCGATGGCGGCGATCGCCGGCGGCACCGCGACGCTGCTCGCCGCCGCCGGGGCCCTGCGCGACGACGTGCGCGTGCTCGTCGTGACGTCGAGCGAGATCTTCGGCGACGCCGGCGTCTCGCCGCAGTCGGAGACCTCGCCGATGCGCCCGCGCAGCCCCTACGGCGTCGCGAAGCTCGCCGCGCACGGGCTCGTCGGGACGCTGCGCGCGCACCACGGCCGTTTCCTCGTCTCGGCGATCACGTACAACCACGAGTCGCCGCGGCGGCCGGAGCGCTTCCTGCCGCGCAAGGTGAGCGCGGGCGTGGCCGCGATCGCGGCCGGGCGCGCGGAGACGCTGACGCTCGGCTCGCTCGACGCGGTGCGCGACTGGTCGCACGCGCGCGACGTCGTCGAGGGGATGTCGCTCGCGCTGCGCCACGACGAGCCGAGCGACTACGTCTTCGCCTCGGGCGAGGGGCGCACCGTCGGCGAGCTGGTCGACGCGGCGTTCGCGGCCGCCGGCGTGCAGCGGCTGCTGCCCGACGGCCGCGACCGCGTGCAGGTCGACCCGGCGTTCGTGCGCCCGCCGGAGCAGTGGCCGCCCATTGGCGACCCGTCGCGCGCCCGCACGCTGCTCGGCTGGCAGCCGCGCACATCGTTCGAGCAGCTCGTCGCCGAGATGGTCGAGGCCGACGTGGCGCGGCTCGGCGGCGCGCCCGGCGCGTGAGCATGCGCGTCGCGCTCAACCTCGTCTTCCTCGTCCCCGGCGAGACGGGCGGCATGGAGGTCTACGCGCGCGAGCTGCTGCCGCGGCTGGCGGCGCTCGACGGCGTGGAGCCGATCGCGATCGTCAACCGCGTCGCCGCCGCCGACCGCGACGCGCCGTGGAACGGCGCCGTCCGCTCGGTCGTCGCCCCGGTCGACGCACGCGACCGCCGGCAGTGGGTGTGGGGCGAGCAGCGCCACGTGCCGCGGCTCGCGCGCGAGCTGGGCGCCGACCTCGTCCACTCGCTCGCGTCGACCGGTCCCGCGCGCATCGCCGGCGGCCCGCCGCGCGTCACGACCGTGCACGACCTCCACTACGCCGTCGTCCCGGACGCGCACTTCGGCCTGCGCGGGCTGGGCATGCGGCTGCTCGTGCCGGCCGCGGTGAACGCGTCGCGGCGCGTGATCGCCGACTCGCAGGCGACGAAGGACGACGTCGTGCGCGAGATCGACTTCCCGGCGGAGCGGATCGACGTCGTGCACCTCGCGACGACGCTGCCGCCGGCCGACGCTCCTGTCACGCCGGAGGCGGAGCTGCGCGCGCGGCTGGAGCTGCGCGAGCGGCCGCTGCTGCTGAGCCTGGCCGCCAAGCGCCCGCACAAGAACGTCGAGGGGCTGATCGACGCGCTCGCCGGGATCTCGGCCGAGCGCCGCCCCGTGCTCGTCGTCCCCGGCTACGCGACCGAGCACGAGCCGGCGCTGCGCGAGCGTGCGCGCACAGCGGGCGTGGAGGCAGAGGTGCGCTTCCCCGGCTGGCTGCCGCGCGCGGACGTCGAGGGCCTGTGGCGCGCGTGCACCGCGCACGTCTTCCCGTCCTTCTACGAGGGCTTCGGGCTGCCGGTGCTGGAGGCGATGGCGCGCGGCGTCCCGTGCGCCTGCTCGGACCGCGCCTCGCTGCCCGAGGTCGCGGGCGACGCGGCGCTGCTGTTCGACCCCGCCGACCCGGCCGCGATCCGCGCGGCGATCGAGCGGCTGCTCGACGACGACGCGCTGCGCGAGCGGCTGCGCAGCGCCGGCCTCGCCCGCGCGGCGCAGTTCTCGTGGGAGCGCTGCGCGCGCGAGACGGCCGCCGTCTACGCGCGCGCGCTGGCGAGCCCCTGACGCACCTCGCTACAGGCGCCGCCCGACCGCCCGCAGCAGCTCGTGTCCGTCGGGATGCGATGTCGCCGGGGTTCGCAGCGCCCACAGGCCGCGCAGCCGATGCGCCACCTGCCCGGGCTCGAGCCGCACGGCGAGCGGCAGATACGGGGTGATCGTCACCGTGCCGATCTCGACGACCTCGAAGCCCGCCCGCCCGAGCGCGGCGGCGAGACTGCCGGGGCCGAACTGGTTCACGTGGACGTCGGGCTCCAGCGACGCCCACGCGCGGCCCTGCGAGCGCGCGAGGTGCCCCGCGGCGTTCGGCACCTCGATCGCCACGACGCCGCCACGACGCAGAGCGCCGCGCAGCAGCGAGAGCACGCCGACCGGGTCCGGCACGTGCTCCAGCACGTGCCACATCGTCGCCACGTCCAGCGCCTCGTCGTCGAGGCCCGCCTGCTCGACCGTGGTCGTCCGCACCGGCACGCCGAGCGACTCGCGCGCGAAGGCGGCGAACTCCGGCGTCGGCTCGACGCCCTCCGCGTCGTAGCCGCGCGCGAGCGCCTGCTCGACGAAGACGCCGCCGGCCGCGCCGACGTCGAGCAGCCGACCGCCGACCGCATGGGCGGCGACGAAGTCGAGTCGCACACGCGCCTGCCGGCGCCGGTCCCGCAGCGTTCGCGGATCGGAGTACTCGAAGCGGCGCACCTCGGTGTACGCGCCGCTCTCGTAGATCGCGTGGACGTCGTCCTCGACGCGGTCCTCGCGGCCGCTGAACCCGCAGTCGTCGCAGGTCGCGAACGGCAGCGGCGCCAGCAGCGCCGACGGGTGAGTGGGCGCGCCGCAGATGCGGCAGGCGGTGGACACGCGCCGCAACGCTAGCGACTCGATCCGCGCGACATCGCTACGGTGCCGGCGTGGCCGGCCTCGAGCGAACGACATGAGCCTGAGGCAGGCGGCCGTCAACGCTCGCTGGCGCCTCGCCGGGCACCGGCGTCCGCTGCCGGAGGCGTTCGTCGCGTCGCTCGGCGGTCTGCGCGGCCTCGAGATCGGCGGTCCCACCGACCGCTTCCGCGCGGCCGGGCTCTGCCCGGTCTACGAGCGGCTCGCGAGCTGCGACGGCGTGCAGTGGAGCGCCGAGACCGCATGGCACGCGCTCGACGCGACGGCGCCCTACGCGCCCGACGGGCGCGACCTCGGCCGCCTGCACGTGATCGAGGACGGCGCGCTCACGGGGCTGCCGGCGCACTCGTACGACGTCGTGCTCAGCTCCCACGTGATCGAGCACTTCGCCAACCCACTCGCCGAGCTGGTGGCCTGGCGGCGCGTGCTCGCGCCGGAGGGATGGGTGCTGATGGTCGCGCCGCACCGCGCCGGCACGTTCGACCACCGGCGCCCCGTCACGCCGCTCGCGCACATCGTCGAGGACTTCGAGCGCGGCACCGGCGAGGACGATCTCTCCCATCTCGACGAGACGCTGCGCCTCCACGACCGCACCCGCGACGCCGACCCGGCCCCGCCTCAGGAGTGGGAGCAGGCGCGCCGCGACAACGTGCACACACGCCTGCTGCACCACCACGTCTTCGACGCAGCAGCGCTCGTGCGCCTGCTCGACCGCGCGGGCGTGCAGGTGCACCACCTCGCGGTTCGCCACCCGCACGACGTCTACCTGCTCGGCCGCTTCGCCCCCGAGGGCGTTCCGCCCGACAACGCCGCCGTGCTCGCCCCCGGCGCGCCCTGGCGCCGGGCGAGCCCGTTCCGCGAGGACCGCGCCTAAGGCGCCAGCAGCTCCAGGTCCGCCCGCGTCATCAGCCGGATCAGCTCCTCGAAGCTCGTCTCGGGAACCCAGCCGAGCTGCTCCCGCGCCTTCGTCGGATCGCCGATCAGCAGGTCGACCTCGGCGGGGCGCAGGAACTGCGGGTCGATCTCGACGTATCTCTCCCAGTCGGAGAAGCCGGCCTCGTCGAACGCGACCTGCACGCACTCGCGCACCGTGTGCGTCTCGCCGGTGGCGATCACGAAGTCCTCCGCGGTGTCCTGCTGGAGCATCAGCCACATCGCTCTGACGTAGTCCTTCGCATAGCCCCAGTCGCGCTTCGCGTCGAGGTTCCCGAGCGCCAGCCTGTCGCGCAGCCCGTGCTTGATCGCGGCGGCGTGCCACGTGATCTTGCGCGTCACGAACTCCAGCCCGCGGCGCGGCGACTCGTGGTTGAAGAGGATCCCGCTCGTCGCATGCAGGTCGTAGGACTCGCGGTAGTTGATCGTGATGAAGTGGCCGTAGACCTTCGCGACGCCGTAGGGCGAGCGCGGGTAGAGCGGCGTGTCCTCTCTCTGCGGAACTTCGCGCACCTTGCCGAACATCTCCGAGCTGGAGGCCTGATAGAAGCGCGCCTCCGGGCACGCCTCGCGCAGCGCCTCGAGCATGCGCGTCACGCCGACGCCGGTGAAGTCGGCCGTCAGCGTCGGCTGGACCCACGACAGCGCGACGAACGACATCGCCGCGAGGTTGTAGACCTCCTGCGGCCGCGCCGCGCGCAGCGTGTCGACGAGCGAGCGCTGGTCGAGCAGGTCGCCCTGATGCAGGGTGATGCGGTCGCGCAGGTGCTCGATCCGGTCGAACTTCTCCGTCGACGCCCGCCGCACCATCCCGTGCACCTCGTAGCCCTCGTCGAGCAGCAGCTCCGCGAGGTAGGAGCCGTCCTGTCCGGTGATGCCGGTGATGAGTGCGCGCTTGGGGGATGACATGGGGCTGGAGCCTATGGAACGGGGGCGACGGGTGCCGTCGGCGCGGGAGCGTCTGACAAGCTTCGCGCGCGATGGGTGCCCCGACGCAGCCGCCGAGCCGTCCGCTGACGATCGGGATCGACGCGCGCGCCGCCGTCGAGGTGCCGGCGGGACGCGGCCGCCTGGTGCGCGAGCTGCTGCTGGCGCTCGCACAGCGCGACGAGCCGCACACGTATCGCTGCTACGCGCGGACCGCCTGGGACGCGCCGCTCGACGAGCGCTTCGTGTGGGACACGATCTCGTCCGCCGATCCGTGGTGGCACGTGCGTGCGGCAGCAGCGGCCAGCCGCGCGTGCGACGTCTTCCTCTCCACCAACTCGTACCTGACGCTGTGGATGCTGCGCCGCACGCCCGGCGTGCTCGTGATGTACGACATGGTCGCGTTCGAGGCGTCGATGCGGCCCAGCCGCCGCTCGCGCTGGATCGAGCGTGCGACGCTCGCGCCGGCGCTGCGCCGCTCCGCCGCGGTCCTCTGCATCTCCGAGGCCACCGAGGCGGGATTGATCGCCCGCTTCCCGCACACGCGCTCCCGCACCGTCGTCGCGCCGCTCGGCGTCGCCGCCGCGCTGGACGCAGGCGCCGCCGAGCCGGACGCGAACCTGCCGCAACCCGGCTTCGTGCTCGCGGTCGGCACGCTCGAGCCGCGCAAGAACCTGCCGCGCCTCGTCGCGGCCTACCGCGCGCTGCCGGTCGAGCTGCAGGCCGCGCATCCGCTCGCCGTCGTCGGCAGGCTCGGGTGGGAGACGGGCGAGACGACGGCCGCGCTCGACTCGCTCGGCGACCGCTGCCTGCGGCTCGGCTACGTCTCCGACGCGGACCTCGCCGAGCTCTATCGCCGCTGCGGCGCGTTCTGCTACCCGTCGCTCGGCGAGGGCTTCGGGTTGCCGGTGCTGGAGGCGATGGCGGCCGGCGCGCCGGTCGTGACGTCCGACGTCTCGTCGCTGCCCGAGGTCGGCGGCGACGCCGTCGAGTACGCCGATCCGACGAGCGTGGAAAGCATCGCCGCCGCGCTGGAGCGCGTGCTGCGCTCGCCCGAGCGGCGGGCCGAGCTGGCGGCGAGAGGGCGGGCGCGCGCCCGCCTCTTCAGCTGGGACAGAACCGCCGCGATCACGCTCGCGACGCTGGAGCGGGTCGCGCGCTGAGCGCGGCCGCCTCGCCCCACGCCATCCGCGCGAGCTCGGCGCGCCGCGCCGGGTCCGCCTCGTCGTACTGCCGCGTGCGGTTGTCGGCGACGAGCAGGTTCGCCTGCTCGCCGGCGCGGAACGTCCCGCTCTCCGCCCAGTCGTCGAGCCCGTAGCCGCGGCCGTCGCGGCCGACGACGCGCGGCTCGAGCCCGCGCGCGAGCAGCTGTCGCGTGATGCCCTGCCAGCCGCTCTCGCGCCGGTGGGCCGAGCCCTTGCGGGCGCTCACGCTCCAGTCGAGCGCGAGCATCCCCTCGCGGCCGAGCATGAAGGCGTTCGTGCGCACGTGCGGGTTCGGGAACGGCGGGAACTGACGGCGTCGCAGCGGCTTCAGCGGACGCGGCGCCGAGCTGAACGACGACTCGTGAGAGCCCGTCGCGGCGACGATCCCCACCCGCGGCTCTGCCAGCCGGTCCGCGAGCAGGTCGAGCCACCCATCCGCGAGCAGCTCGCTGTGCGAGTTGAGGAAGCACAGAGCGTCTGCGTCCGCCGCGTGCTCCGCAGCCGCGCGGTAGGCGGCGAGGTCCTGCAGCGGCCGCTGCAGCACGAGCTGCGCGTGCTCGACGGAAGCCAGCTCGGCGCGTGCCGCGCCGAGCGCCGCGTCGTCCGAGAAGCCGTTGAACACCGCAAGCAGCGCGTGCTGCCGGCCTGCCGGATGCGACCGATACGATCGCACGAAGCGGCGCAGGGGCTCGAGGCCCAGCGGTGCCCACACGAGATGCACGACGCAGGCACCGGACACCGCCACATGATCTCATCACCGTGACCGTGTCCGCCGAAGACGACCTCGTCAGCATCGGGATCCCCACCTGCGAGCGGGTCACGACGCTCGAGCGGGCGCTGCACTCGGCGCTCGCGCAGACGCACCAGACGCTCGAGATCGTCGTCTCCGACCAGGCCTCCGCCGACGGCACCGAGGCGCTCGTGCGGCGGCTGGCGGCCGCCGACGCGCGCATCCGCTACCTGCGCCACACGGCGCGCGACGGCTCAACGGCGAACTTCAACCTGCTCGGTCGCGAGCTGCGCGGCGCGTACGCGATGCTGCTCGCCGACGACGACTGGCTCGACCCCGGCTACGTGGCGCGCTGCCTCGCGCTGCTGCGTGCCGATCCCGGCTGCGCGGTCGCCTACGGCCGCGCCCGCTACTTCGACGGCGAGCGCCAGGTCGCGGTCGGCGTGGTGCACGATCACCGCGAGGACGCTCCCGCCGCACGCGTCCGCGCCTACTTCCGCACGGTCGACGACAACGGCGTCATGTACGGACTGATGCGCGGGGACGTGCTGCGTGCAGCGCTGCCGATGCCGAACGCGCTCGGCAACGACTGGCTGCTGATGGGTCGCGCCGCCGCGCTCGGCACCGTCGTCACCGTCGACGACGTCCACGTCGACCGCGCGATCGGCGGCACGAGCGCGAGCACGGACAAGATCGCGCGCACGTTCGGCGTCTCGCGGCTGCAGGCGCGCCTTCCGCAGCTCGCGATCGCGTGGCAGGTGCTCGCGGACGTCGGCTGGCGCTCGCCGGCGTTCGCGCAAGTTCGTGGCCGCAGGCGCACGGCACTGGCTGCCGCGGCGGGGGCGACCCACTGGCGGGCGCTGGCACACCACGCGCTCGCGCCGACGATCGACGCGGCCGCCCACGTCCCCGGCCTCGGCTGGATCGGACGCCTGTACGCGTCAGCACGGCGCCGCTGGGGCGGCGACGGCACGCTGTCGACGGCGCCCGACGACCGCTTCCGCTAGCTGGCGAGGACGGCCTCGTATGCGGCGCGCAACCGCGCGGCCTGCGCCTCGCGCGAGTAGCGCTCGAGCAGCGCCGCGTCCGGCGCGCGCCGGGTCGCCGGCGGCGCCGCGAGCGGGCCGCGCTCCAGCACGTCGGCGAGCCCGGCCCAGTCTCCCGGTCCGAACAGCGTGCCGCTGTCGCCGACGACCTCGGGGATCGCTCCGCTGGCGGCCGCGACGACCGGCACGTGTCCCGCCATCGCCTCTGCGAGCACCAGACCGAACTGCTCCTCCCAGTAGCGGATCGCCAGCGAGGCCAGCACCAGGCACGACGCCTGCGCATAGACCTGCGGCAGCTCGTCGTGGTCCACGTAGCCGCGCAGCTCCACGACGTCGTCGAGTCTCAGGTCGCGGATCACGCCGCGCAGGCGCCGCTCCTCGGGCCCGACGCCGACGATCAGCACGCGCATGTCGTCGCGCCCGCGCGCCCGCAGCAGCGCGACCGCGCGCAGCAGGTCCTGATGCCCCTTCTCCCACACGAGCCGCCCGATCGACAGGATCAGGTGGCGACCGTCGACCGGCGGCGCCGCACGCTGTGCGACGGCGAAGCGCTCGAGCGCGATGCCGGGCGGCGCGACCGCGATCCGCTCCGGCTCCGCGCCCTCGAGCACGAGCGCGTCGCGGGCGCGCGCGGTCGTCGGGAGGAAGCGGTCGGTCGCGGCCAGCACCTCGCGCCGGTAGCGGCGGGTCCGCATGTTGCGATAGGCGTCGACGAACGGCAGCGTCTCCCACACGGTCAGCACCAGCTTGAAGTCGAGCTCGCGCTTCAGCCGCGCGGCCTGCCACGAGAACCAGAAGCCGAGCTCCGCCGCGTGCACCACGTCCGCCCCCCGGAGCGCGTCGGCGAGACCGAGGTAGCGCTCGCCGACCGCCCGCGTCGCGAGCGCGCCGACCCGGCCCCCGGGGATGCGGCCCCCGACCGTCCGGATCGGGAGCTGCGTCAAGCCGAGCGCCGAGACGTCGGCCTCGTTCGCCTCGGGCACCAGCACCGTCACCTCGTAGCCGTCCCCGAGCACCTCCCACGTCCGCAGCTCCGGGATGTTGGCGGAGTTGCCGCGCAGCAGGACGACCCGGTGCGGACGCGAGGACGTGGGGGCGCCAGCGGTCACGCGCGGGACCCTAGCCCACCGTCGCGCGGCGTCGCAGCAACGCCTCGACCAGCTCCATCGGCACCGCCCGCAGCAACAGCGCGACGCCCGCGTAGACGAGCAGCGCGAGCACGGTGGAAAGCACGTCGGGGATCGGCAGCAGGATGCAGAGCGCTCCCAGCGCAGCCGCCAATCCGAGCTTGGGGACGTAGTGCAGATCTGGTCGCAGGGCGGCGCGCGAGCGCGCCAGCAACGCGAGCGCGGCAACGGCCAGCACGACCTCGCCGACGCTCGCGGCCACCGCAGCGCCGTCGGCCTCCCAATGCGGGATCAGCGCGAAGCCGAGCACGAGCACCACCCCGAGCGCAAGCGCGTTCACGAGCAGCAGCGCACGCTGGCGTTGCACCGCGATCAGCGCCGTCGTGCCCACTCCCGTCATGAACGCCCCGGCGATCGCGATCGACTGGATGCGCAGCGGAGTCGCCGCGGCCTCGAACTGGCTGCCGCCGAGCAGCAGAACGATCGGCTTCGCGCCTACGGCGAGCACGAGGCCGAGACCCAAGCCGAGCAGCAACGCCGCCTCGCCCATCCGCTGCAGCACATACGCGAGCCGCCGCTCGTCGGCCACGTGCGCGTGCGCGATGATCGGGAAGGCGGCACCCAGCATCATCTGTGGCACGCCCAGGAGGATCTCCGAGATGCGGTACGAGGTCGCGAACAGGCCGGTCTGGTCCGCCGTGGCCAACAGCGAGCACAGGATGATGAGCGCACGCACGTAGGTGGTGTTCACGACCAGGCTCATCGCGACCGGGAGCGCCTCCTTCAACAGCGGCTTCCACTCGCGCCACGAGAAGCGCGGCGCGATCCAGCTGCCAGTCCCGATGAACGCGAGCGCGGCCGCGACCGCGGCGACGCCGCCCGCGAGATAGACGGCGAAGAACGGCAGCAGACCCGCACCGGCGACGACGAGCCCGACGATGCCGGCGACGATCACGAGCTGGCGCACGAAGTCGATCGCGGTGACCGCGCCCAGTCGCAGCTCGACGCTGAGCGGCATCGCGAACGCCGCCGCGACGACCGCGAGGACGACACCGGCCCCGGCGAGGATCGTCCCCGTCACGAGCGCGTTGGGGTAGCCGGAGACGATCGCGAACAGCACGCCGATCGCGATCCCCAGGGGAGTCAGCACGAGGCGAATCCCGACGAGGTCGGCCAAGAGCGTGCGACGACGGTCCGGGTCGGCATGCACGTAGACGCGCTGCCCGACGACGGTCAACCCCGCGTCGGTGAGTCCCTGCACGACCGTCACGATTGCGATCACCGTCGTGTACTGGCCGAAGCGCACGACGCCCAGGTGGCGCAGCAGGAAGATCGACGCGACGGCGGTCAGCAGCAGCCCAGCGCCAAAGCCGACGACCCGCACCGCACCGCCGCGGATCGCCTTGGAGCCCGCACCCGGCGAGGTGAGGACGTGGCCGTAGGGATCGGGCTCGGGCGTGCTCATCGAAGGGCGTCGCGGTGGCGGCGTCGCAGGCGGAGGCTAGACTCTCGCTCCACCGAATGCCGGAACGGGACCGGCGATCCGGTGGCGACAGCGCAACCATCGGGCGTCCGATCCGTTGTAGTCGACGGAAGCCCCGCTCTCAGCGCTCAGCCCATGTCGACGTCCTCCTTCGAAGCCATCGCACCCGCCGCCCTCCCGCCGGTCGACCAGGCGCCCGTGCTCGGCGTCCCGCTCGCCGTCACCGACTACGAGCGCACGCTCGACTGGATCGACGCGGCCGTGCAGCTCGGCGCGCGCGAGTACCTGTGCGTCGCCGCGGTTCACACGGTGATGGAATCGCGCGACGACGCGGCGCTGCGCGAAGCGGTCGACGGCGCGGCCTTCACCGTGCCCGACGGGCAGCCGCTCGCGTGGGCGCTGCGCAAGCTCGGCCACGACATCGACGCGCGCGTCTACGGCCCCGAGCTGATGGCGCGCGCCTGCGCGCGCGCCGAGCGCAGCGGCCAGCGCTTCTACCTCTACGGCGGCCGCGACGACCGCTCGCTCGCTCAGCTCGCCGCCAACCTCCTCGGCCGCCATCCGGGCCTGCAGCTCGCCGGCGGCTTCTCGCCGCCGTTCCGCGAGCTGTCGGACGCGGAGCTGGACGAGGTCGCCGCGCGCATCAACGCCGCCAGACCCGACGTCGTGTGGGTCGGGATCGGCGTGCCGAAGCAGGAGAAGTGGATGGCCGCGATGCGCGAGCGACTCGACGCGCCCGTGCTGGTCGGCGTCGGCGCCGCGTTCGACTTCCACGCCGGCCTGATCCCGCAGGCGCCCGCCTGGATGCAGCGCCGCGGGCTCGAGTGGCTGTTCCGCCTGCTGCAGGAGCCGAGACGGCTGTGGAAGCGCTACGCGCGCCACAACCCGCGCTTCGTCGCCGGCTTCGCGCGGCAGTGGGCCACGCATCGCCGCGGCCACGGCGATGCCGCGCGCCGGTAGCGCTCAGCGCGCCAGCGCCTCCAACTCGCGACACAGCTCCACCAGCCCGATCGCCTCGACGTGTCTGCGAATCGGGTAGCGGTCGGTTCCTGCATAGACGACGAACCCGCGCTCCGGCTCCACGTCCTCCCACGCCGACGTGAACCCGCGACGCAGCTTCGGCACGAGCGTGCGTCTCACCTCGACGAGCCAGCGACGGGCATCGCGCCACGCCAGCACGAGGTCCACCTCGGCGCCGCCACGGGCGCGATAGAAGCTCGCTTCCACCCGATCGCCCGCTGCCATCAGCAGGTTCTCGATCGCAAACCCCTCCCAGCTCGCACCGACGACGGGATGACCGAGGAGGGCGTCCTTCGAGGGGAGCGCAAGCAGCGAGTGGACGATGCCGCTGTCGCGCACGTACACCTTCGGGGAACGGACGAGGCGCTTGCCCGCGTTCGACGTCCACGGCGGGAGCCTGCGCACGAGCAGCAGGTCGACGAGCAGGTCGATGTAGCCGGCGACGGTGGTACCTCTGATCTCCAGGGACCGCGACAGCGCCGACAGGTTGAGCAGCCCGCCCTGCTGATGGGCGAGCATCGTCCACAGCCTGCGCAGGGTGGTCGCGGGTACGCGCGACCCGAGCTCGGGCACGTCGCGTGCGAGGTAGGTGGTGATGAAGTCGTCGCGCCACACTTCGCTCGTGTCGTCGTCGGCGGCCAGGGCGCTCGGGGGAAAGCCGCCGCGCACCCACAGGGTGTCGAGCGAGATGCCGCCATCCGATGCCTCGATCACATCGAACGGCGTCAGCTCCAGGTAGGAGATCCGCCCCGCGAGCGACTCGGACTGACGCAGCAGGTCGATCGAGGCCGAGCCGAGCAGCAGGAAGCGGCCGGTGCCGCGACCCTCCGCGCGGCCTTCGTCGATCACGCCGCGCAGCACCTCGAAGAGGCCGGGCATACGCTGGACCTCGTCGATGATGACCAACTCGTCGACGTGATCGGCGAGGAACAGCTCCGGGTCGGCGATGCGCCGACGCTGCCGTGGCGACTCGAGATCCAGGTAGGTCGCCGGGCGCTGTCGCGCAATCTCTCTGGCGAGCGTCGTCTTGCCGGACTGACGAGGCCCGAGCAACGCGACGGCCGGCATCTGGGCGAGCCGTCTGACGATCGTGGGGTAAAGACGCCGGGCGAGCATTATCCTGACAAATCATACCCTATAGAGTCATTTTTGACAGGATAAAGTCTTCGTATCCTGTCAAATCGCGAATCGCGTTCCGGATTTGGCAGGTTAGGAGCCTTCGGCGTCGCCCGGGGCCGCCCGCCAACCGCAACCCCCGCCCGCACGGGCCGTTCCCACAGCATGCGCCCCGCGTCGCGCCCACCCCGACCGATAGCCTCCACAGCACGATGAGCAGCGCAAACGTCTCCCCCGACGTCGCGATCGTCGGCCTCGGCCGCGTCGGGCTGCCGCTCGCGCTGAGCTTCGCCGACCGCGGCCTCACCGTCCTCGGGATCGACAACGACCCGGAGCGCCTGCAGGCCGTCGCCGCCGGCCGCATGCCGTTCCAGGAGACGGGCACGGACGAGCTGATCGAGTGCGTCCACAAGAGCGGCCGCCTGACCACCTCCGAGCGCGTCGCCGACGCCGCGCAGGCCGACGCGATCGTGCTCACGCTCGGCACGCCCTCCTTCAGCCACATCGAGATCGACATGCGCGACATCCGCTCCGCGCTCGACGACCTGCTGCCGCACCTGCGCCCCGGCCACACGATCGTGCTGCGCTCGACCGTCGCGCCCGGCACGACCGAGTTCGTCGCCGGCTACCTCGAGCGCCAGCGCGGCCTGCGCGCCGGCGTCGACGTGCACGTCGCGCACGTGCCCGAGCGGATCGCGACGGGCAAGTTCCTGCAGGAGATCGACACGCTGCCGTGCATCGTCGGCGCGGTCGGCGGATCGGAGTCAGGCGAGCACGTCGCGCAGGTCTTCGAGGCCTTCGACGCGCCGATCGTGCAGACCACGCCCGTGCAGGCCGAGCTGGCGAAGATCTGGGCGAACATCGTTCGCTACACGCAGTTCGCCCTCCCCAACCTCCTGATGATGGACTGCGAGCAGTACGGCGCGAACGTGTTCGAGGTGATCGACCTGATCAACCGCGACTACCCGCGCGGCGGGATCGCCCAGCCGGGCTTCACCGCCGGCACCTGCCTGCGCAAGGACTTCACCTTCTCCGAGGAGCGCTCGAACGCGCCCGGCATGCTGCTGGCCGTCTCGCGCGTGAACGAGTCGGTCCCCCACTTCCTCGTGCAGGGGATGAAGCGCCGCTCTCCCGACGCGACGCTCAACGGCCGCAAGGTCGCCGTGCTCGGCCTCGCCTTCAAGGGCGACACCGACGACGAGCGCGACTCGCTCGCGCACAAGCTGGTCCGCCTGCTCGAGCGCGAGCTGGCCGACGTCGCCGTCCACGACCCGCTCGTCGCCTCGCCGACGCAGACGCTCGAGGAGACGCTGCACGAGGCGAACGTCGTCGTCGTGGCCGCCAACCACGCGGCCTTCGAGCCGGCCGCCACGCGCGCCGCGCTCGGCGCGCTCGCCGCGCCCGACGCGCTCGTCGTCGACCCGTGGAACCACCTCGGCTCCGGCCAGGTGTTCGCGTTCGCGGACGAGCTGATCCCGCTCGGCGTGGAGGTGCGGAGATCTTGACGCGCGTCCTCGTGACGGGCGGCGCCGGCACGATCGGCGCCGCGGTCGTGCGCCGCCTGCTCGGCGACCCGCGCTACGACGTGCGCGTCGCCGACCAGCGGGAGGCGCCGCAGTGGATGCGCGAGTCGTGCGAGATCCACACCGGCGACCTGCGCGACGTCGAGGTCGCCACGCAGGCGCTGGACGGCTGCCCGCTCGTCATCCACCTCGCCGCGATCGTCGGCGGCATCGGCAACTTCCACAAGCTGCCGCACACGCTGACGGAGATGAACAACGGCCTCTACAACGGGATCTTCCGCGCCGCGCTCGACCTCGGCGTCGAGCGCTTCACGTACGTCTCTTCCTCGATGGTGTTCGAGCGCGCGCTCGAGTTCCCGACGACCGAGGCGCACCTGCCCGACTGCCCCACGCCGCAGTCCGCCTACGGCTACTCGAAGCTCACCGGTGAGGTCTACTGCCGCGCCGCGCACGACGAGCACGGTCTCCCGTACACGATCTGCCGCCCCTTCAACGCGTACGGACCGGGCGAGATGCCGGACCCCGAGCCGGGCATCGCACACATGGTCCCCGACGTGATCAAGAAGGTCCTGTCCGGCCAAAGGCCGCTGCAGATCTTCGGCGACGGCACGCAGACGCGCACGCTCACGCACATCGACGACATCGCCGACGGGATCGTCGTCGCGATGTCGTCGCCGGCCGGCCTCAACGAGGACTTCAACATCTCCGCCTCCGAGGAGCTCACCGTCGCCGAGACGGCGCGCATCATCTGGGAGGAGTGCGGCGAGGACCCGGCCGCGTTCGCGCTGGAGCACCTGCCGACCTTCGAGGTCGACGTCGTGCGCCGCTGGCCGTCGGTCGAGAAGGCGAGAGCGCTGCTCGGCTGGGAGGCGCAGATCGGCGTGCGCGAGGGGATCGCCCGCACGGTCGAGTGGCTGCGCGAGCAGGAGCTTGCGACCCGCGCATAGCGTGGCCGCCCCGCCCGCCACGATCGTCGTCCCCACGCGCGACCGCGCCGGCTACCTCGACGTCGCGCTGCGCTCGTTCGGGCCGCAGGCGGCGGACGCCGGCGCGGAGGTGGTCGTAGTGGTCGACGGGTTCGACCCCGAGAGCGTCGTCGTCGCGCAGCGGCGCGGAGCGCACGTGATCGCGCACGCCGAGCCGCGCGGCCCCAACGCCGCCCGCAACGCCGGCTGGCAGGCGGCGCACGGCGAGCTGGTGATCTTCGTCGACGACGACGTCGAGGCGCCGCGCACGTGGCTGCCCGCACTGCTCGCGGCGTCGCGCGCGACGCCTGAGCGCGACGTCTTCGCCGGGCCGATCCGCGCCGACATCGAGGGCGGCGGCCCGCGCTCGTGCGGGCGCGACACGCCGCCGATCACGACGCTCGACCACGGCGCCGCCGACGTCGACATCCCCGTCGGCTGGAGCGCGAACCTCGCGATCCGCAGAGCCGCGCTGGAGACGATCGGCGGCTTCGACGAGTCGATCCCGGTCGGTGCCGGCGACGAGGAGGAGTGGCAGGAGCGCCACCGCTCGACCGGCGGCCGGGTCCGCTACGTCGCCGCCGCCGGCCTCGAGCACCGGCGCGTCGGCGCTGACGCCACACTGCGCGCGCTCGCCCGCGCGCAGTACCACCGCGGCCGCGCCGCGCGCCGACAGGACGTGCGCAAGGGCGTCGCCCCCTCGCTCGCGGCCGAGGTGCGGCTCGTCGCCGCCTGCGCCGCGCACACACTGCGACGCGCCTGCCTCAACGGCGTCACGCTCACCGCCCACGCGCTCGGCCGCGCACGGGAGGCGCTCGCGCGATGAGCGACCGCCTGGCATCCGCCGGCCCCACCGACTGGGCCTCCGGCGAGAGCGGGATCGTCGGCGGCGTCCGCCTCGGCGTGCGCACGCGCGCCGAGGACGCGCTGCTCGACGCGCGCCGCTGGGCGACGCTGCAGCCGCTGCGCCTCGCGCGCGCCGCGCGCCGCCGCCCGCCGCACAGCCTGAGCGTGCTCGCGATCGGGATCGAGCGCGAGGACCGGCCGAACCTGATGGCCGCCGCGCGCGCGGAGCTGGCCCGCTCGCGTCACCGCGTCGAGGTCGCGACGAGCGGCGTCGGCGGGCGCGGCAAGTTCGAGAACCTCAACGCCCTGCTCGCGGCGCATCCGCTCGCGGACCGCGACTGGCTGGTCGTGCTCGACGACGACGTCGCCCTGCCGCACGGCTTCCTCGACGACTTCCTGTTCCTCGCCGAGCACTTCGACCTCAAGCTCGCGCAGCCGGCGCACCGCCGCCGCTCGCACGCCGCCTGGCGCGTCACGCGCCGCCGCGGCGGCAGCGTCGTGCGCGAGACGGGCTTCGTCGAGATCGGGCCGGTGTGCGCGTTCCACCGCGACACGTTCTCGACCTTGCTGCCCTACCCCGAGCTGCAGGCCGGCTGGGGGCTCGACTCGCACTGGGCGGCCGTGGCGCGCGAGCGCGGCTGGAAGATCGGCGTCATCGACGCGACCCCGATCCGCCACGTCATGCGCCCGATCGCCGACTCCTACCGCCGCGCCGACGCGATGGCCGAGGCGCAGGCGTTCCTCGCGCGGCGGCCCTACGTCACCGCGGCCGAGGCGCAGCGGACGCTCGCGACGCACGCGCGCTGGTGAGCGGGCGATGCGCGTCGCGATCGTCGCCGAGTACTACCCGCGCGCGGCGGACCCGGTGCTGGGCGTGTGGGCGCATCGCCAGGCGATGGCGGCGCGCGACGCGGGCGCCGACGTGCGCGTGCTCGTGCTGCACCGCCCGCTGCCGCCGCTCGCGGCGCTCAAGCGCGGCGACCTGCGCGCCGTCGGCGCCGCCCTGCGCCAGCCGCGCCGCGCGCAGCTCGACGGCATCGAGATCGCGTACGTCCCGTACCTCTCGCCGCCGCGCCCGTGGAGCTACGGCGCGTGGGGCGCCTACGCCGCGACGTCGCTGCGTATCGCGCTGCGCCGGCTGCAAGCGGCGTTCCCGTTCGACCTCGTGCACGCGCACTACGCGGTGCCGGCCGGCGACGCGGTCCATCGCGCCGCGCGCGACGTTCCGCTCGTCGTCTCCGTCCACGGCGGCGACGTGCTCGCGACCGCGCAGCGCAGCGCCTACGCCCGGCGCACCGTGCAGCGCACGTTCGCGCACGCCGGCCTCGTGCTCGCCAACAGCGCCGGCACCGAGGCGCGCTGCCAGGCGCTCGGCGCGCGCGCGACGACCGTCGTCCACCTCGGCACCGACCTGCCGGGCGAGCCGGCGAGCCGGCCAGCCCCCGACACCGGCCGCCGCACGCTCGTCACCGTCGGCCACCTCGTCGCGCGCAAGCGGCACGCCGACGCGATCGAGGCGCTCTCGCTGCTCGCCGCGAGACACCCGGGCCTGCGCTACGAGATCGTCGGCGACGGCCCCGAGCGCGCGGCGCTCGAAGCGCTCGCCGCGCAGCGCGACGTGCGCGACCGCGTCGACTTTGCCGGCCAGCTCCCGCCCGCCGCCGCCCGCGCGCGCGCCGCCGCAGCCGACCTGTTCGTGCTCCCCAGCGTCGACGAGGCGTTCGGCGTCGCCTACGTCGAGGCGATGGCCGCCGGCGTCCCGGCGATCGGCTGCGAGGGCGAGGACGGCCCTGCCGAGATCGCCGCCGCCGGCCCCGGCCTGCTCCAGGTCCCGCCGCGCGACCCGCGGGCGCTCGCCGACGCGATCGACCGCCTGCTCGCCGACGACGCGGCCCGCGAGGCGCTCGGCCGGCAGGCCCGCAGCACCGTGGAGCAGGCGTTCACGTGGGAGATCTGCGGCCTCCAAACGGTTGGCGCGTACGAACGCGCGCTGACGGGCCGTTTCCCGGCGCGAAGCCGCGGGTAGCTGCCAGACAGGACGCTCCCCCGGCCCAGCGCGCCTCGGGTCGGGGGGCGTCTGTAGCCGCGCTGGCCTGGCCGGCGGGAGCCGTCCCGGTCCCGGGCTCCCGCCGCCAGCGCGGCGACTTCTCGGCCTCCGCGCTGCGCGATCACAGCAACTTCGATCCCCCCAACCCGTTTCGATGGCTGCCGCAGCGCGATCCACGCCCCTTGCTAGCGTTGGCCCGCCTGTCGCCCCCGCGGCGGACGCCGCACTCCCCATGCGCACGCCGAAGATCCTCATCACGCTCCTCGCCTGCGCCATGCTGCTCGCGCTTCCGGCCGCCACGGCGTTCGCCAACTCGGCCGACGACCGCATCGTGCACGACTGCGAGAACTCGCCGACGGGCGCGCTGACGGGCAGCTACCCGAAGGCGCAGCTCAACCACGCCCTGCACAACCTGCCGGGCGACGTGAGCGAGTACACCGGCTGCCACGATGCGATCCAACAGGCGCTGCTCGCCTCGGCCGGCAGCGGCAGAGGCGGCGGGAACGGTGCGACAGGCGGCGGCAGCGGCGGAGCGGGCGGCGGCGGGACCGGCGGCACGAACCCGGGCGGCGGCTCCGGCGCGAGCGGCGCGGGCACCGCGGCCCGCGTCCAGAACGCGCCGCCGCCGGCAGGCGCCGAGAGGCCTGTCACGCTGGCCGGCGCGGCAATCGCCCCCGGCACGCTGCCGACGATCGGGAAGGACTCCCACCGGCTCCCGACGGCGCTGGTCGTGCTGCTCGTGCTGCTCGGCATCGCGGCGCTCGTGCCGGCCGCCCTGACGATCGGACGTCGTGTCGTCGCTGCTCGCCGCGCCTAGGGCGGGCGAGGGCGCGGGGGCGCCCGAGCCGGCGCGGCCGGCGCCCCGCTCGGGCGGCCCACTCTCGGCTCACGCCGACGCGCTCGTCACGCTTGCGCTCGCAGCACTGCTGATCGCCGTCGCGTTCGTCGCGCGCGGCGGCTCGGCGCTCGCACCCACCACGACAGTCGAGATCGTCCTGGTGCTGCTGGGCGCCGGAGGCGTCGCGCTCGCGATCCTCGTGGCCCCGCCGCAGCGGCGCGTGTGGGGCGGCGTCACGCTGCTGCTGTTCGCCGCGCTCGCGATCTGGACGGCGCTGTCGATCGCCTGGTCGGTGGAGCCGTCGGACTCGTGGCAGGCGGCGAACCTCACGCTCGCCTACCTCGCCGCCTTCGCGGGGACGGTCGCGCTCGTGCACGTCGCGCCGGCGCGCTGGGCGGCCGTGCTCGGCGCCGTGGTGCTCGCGTCGGTCGTGCTGTGCGGCTACTCGCTGCTGGCGAAGGTCTTCCCGTCGATCAGCCCGCTCGACCTCTACGCGCGTCTGCGCGCGCCGTTCGACTACTGGAACGCGGTCGGCCTGATGGCGGCGCTGGGGATCCCCGGCTGCCTGTGGCTCGGCGCCCGGCGCGACGGGCACGCGGCGCTGTCGGCGCTCGCGGTCCCCGCGCTCGGGCTGCTGCTCGTCGCACTGCTGCTGTCCTACGGGCGCGGGCCGCTGCTGGCGGCCGCGATCGCGATCGGCTGCTGGTTCGCCGCCGTGCCGTTGCGCATGCGCGGACTGGCGGTGCTCGCGACCGCCGGCGTCGGCGCGATCGTCGTGTGCGCGTGGGCGTTCGCGAACGCCGGCCTGACGAAGGACGGCGCGCCGGTCGACGTGCGCGCCGACGCGGGCCATTCGCTCGGCCTGCTGCTGCTCGCATTGCTGATCCTGCTGGTGCTCGCCGGGCTGCTGCTCGAGTTCGCGATGTCGCGCGCGACGCTCTCGCCGCAGAGCCGCCGCGCGCTCGGGACGGCGCTGCTGGTGGCGCTCGCGCTCGTGCCGCTCGCGGGCATCGGTGCGCTCGCCGCCTCGCAGCGCGGCCTGACCGGGTCGCTCTCGCACGACTGGCACCAGCTCACCGACCCGAACGCGCAGCAGCCGCCGAACGACCCGAGCCGCCTCGCCTCCGTCGGGGGGGTGCGCGCGCGCTACTGGGACAACGGCTTCACGATCTGGCGCAAGGCGCCGTGGCTCGGCGTCGGCGCCGACGGCTACGCGACGGCGCGCCGCCCGATCCAGCCCGACCGCCTGCGCGTAAGCCACGCCCACGGCTACGTGCCGCAGACGCTCGCCGACCTCGGCCTGATCGGCATGGCGATCAACGTCGCGCTGCTGATCGCATGGTTCGGCGCCGCCGCGCGCGCGACCGGCGTGCGGCCGCGCCGCCGCTGGGGCGCGTGGCTGATGACGCTTGCGCGCACGCGCGACACGCGCATCCGGCCGGAGCTGCGTCCGCGCCGACCGGTCACGCCCGAGCGGATCGGCCTGATCACGCTCGCGACGACGGCGATCGCATTCGGCGTTCACTCCGCCGTCGATTGGACCTGGTTCGTCCCCGGCACGGCGCTGGTCGGCCTGCTGTGCGCGGCGTGGGTCGCGGGGCGGGGGCCGTCCGACGAGTCGCCGGCTGCGCACGCCTCCCTCCCTCATGGGTCGGCCGGCTGGCGCGCCGCGCGGGGCCGGGTCGCGCTCGCCGCGCTCGTGCTCGTCGCCGGGCTCGCGGGCGCGTGGGCGGTGTGGCAGCCGCAGCGCGCGGTCTCCGCCGACGATGCCGCCCTCACCGAGCTGAGCACCGGGCGTCCGCAGCAGGCGATCGCCGACGCGCGCGACGCCGCCTCGCGCGACCCGCTGTCGGTCGATCCGCTGCAGACGCTCGCCGCCGCCCAGACGGCGCTCGGCGAGCGCGCCGCAGCGCGGGCGACGCTGCAGCGCGCCGTGCGGCTGCAGCCGGCCAACCCGGAGACGTGGCTGTGGCTCGGCCAGTTCGAGCTCGCCCAGGGGAACGCCCGCCGCGCGCTGAGACTGCTCGGCGCCGCGATCTACCTCGACCCGCAGGGGCCCGAGGCGCAGAGCGCCTACGCGCAGGCGCAGCAGCGCGTCGCGGCGGCGACGCGGTAGGTCGGCGACCCGCTCAGAACGCGCCGCGCCGCATCAGCACGGCGGGGATCGTCTTCAGCAGGATGACGAGGTCGAGCGCGATCGACCAACGCTCGAGGTAGAGGAAGTCGAGCCGCACGAGGTCGTCGAAGTCGAGGTCAGCGCGGCCGGAGACCTGCCACAGGCCGGTGATACCCGGCAGCACGAGGTAGCGCTTCTTGTGCCACTCCTCGAGCTGCTCGAAGTCGCGCAGCGGCAGCGGCCGCGGACCGACGAGCGACATGTCGCCGCGCACGACGTTCACGAGCTGCGGCAGCTCGTCGAGCGAGAAGCGACGCAGCAGGCGGCCGACCGGCGTCAGGCGCGGGTCCTCGCGGATCTTGAACAGCGCGCCGTCCATCTCGTTGAGCGCCTCCAGCTCCGCCTGCGCCTCCTCGGCGTCGTCGTGCATCGTGCGGAACTTGAGGCAGTCGAACGGCGCGCCCCCCATCCCCGGCCGCACCGAGCGGAACAGCACCGGGCCGCGCGAGGACAGCGTCACCGCCAGCGCGATCGCCAGCAGCAGCGGCGACAGCAGGACGAGCAGCAGCGTCGCGCCGATCACGTCGAACGTGCGCTTCATCGCAAAGTCGACGCCCTCGAACACCGGCGGCTTGAGCGTGAACAGCGGCAGCGACTGCCCCGGCACGAATTCGGCGCGCTGCGTCAGGATCCCCATCGTCGAGGGCGCCACGTGCACCTCGACGCCGCGGCGGTGGCACGTGTCGACCAGCTCGACCGCCTGCGCCTGCGGGAAGGCCGGGTCGGCGATGACCACGTCCTGCACGCGGTGCTCGGCGAGGATGCCGGCCAGATCCGCCAGCTCCCCCAGCGAGCGCAGGCCGTTGTCGGGGCGCGGCGTGAGCGAGACGTAGCCGATCGGCTCGATCCCGCCCTGCGGCGAGCCGGCGAGCGCGTGCGCGACCTGGTCGAGGTGGCGCCCGCTGCCGACGAGCAGCGTGCGGCGCGAGTAGCCGGCCGAGGCCAGCATCCAGCCGGTCACCTGCGTGTGCGTCCAGCGCAGCAGCGAGACCGTCACCGTCCCGAGCGCGAACGACGCGTAGAAGATGTAGTAGCTCGAGAACGTGTGGCCGCTCGCGACCGAGAACACGAGCGCGACGACCATCACCTGGAACAGCGAGGCGACGATGCGCGTGAGGCCGGGTCGGCGCGAGCGCTCGGCGTAGAGGTCCGAGCGCGCGAACAGCAGCACCGTCAGCAGGTAGGCGAAGGCGAGCGAGTCGCTCGTCTGCCCGGAGGCGAAGTGCGCGGCCTGGCCGAGGTCGTAGCCGCCCTTGATCAGCGCTTTGAGCAGCAGCGCCGTGAACAGCGCGGCCCACACGCCGGCGAAGTCGAGCGCCAGCAGCGAGAGCACCCGCAGCGCGCGGCGCAGCGTCGCCATCCGCAGCAGGAACGACAGCGCGGGGGGCCGCTTGCGGCGCACGTCGCGCTCGGGGAGCGCCGCCGGCGCGGTCCCCTGTCGTTGATCGAGATCGAGTGCGCCGTTCGCCACAGGTTTCGGTCTGCCTCCAGCGCTTCAAACGGAAGCGCGCTGCCGTAGTTGCGGGTGCAGGGGTCGGGTTCTACTGCGCGGCGCCGACGAGCGCCTCGACGCCGGCCGCGTCGATCGTGCGGCGCAGGCCCTCGCGCAGCTCGACCTCGGGCTGCCAGCTCAAGATCTCGCGCGCAAGCGAGATGTCCGGCTGGCGCACCTGCGGATCGTCCGTCGGGAGCGCCTCGAAGACGATCTCCGAGCGCGAGCCGGTCACCGCGACGACCGCCTCGGCGAGCTCGAGCAGCGTGAACTCGTTCGGGTTGCCGACATTCACGGGCTGGTGATACCCCGACTCGGCGAGCGCGATCATGCCGCGGATCAGGTCGGACACGAAGCAGAACGAGCGCGTCTGCGAGCCGTCGCCGAAGACGGTGATCGGCCTGTCCTGCAAGGCCTGGCGCAGGAACGTCGGGATCGCGCGGCCGTCGTGCGGGCGCATGCGCGGGCCGTACGTGTTGAAGATGCGGATGATCGCCGTGTCGACGCCCTGCTGGCGGTGGTAGGCCATCGTGAGCGCCTCGGCGTAGCGCTTCGCCTCGTCGTAGACGCCGCGCGGCCCGATCGGGTTGACGTGGCCCCAGTAGGACTCCGGCTGCGGATGCACCTGCGGGTCGCCGTAGACCTCGCTCGTGGAGGCGACCAGGAAGCGCGCGCGATGGCGCTTCGCGAGCCCGAGCGTGTGGTGCGTGCCGTAGGAGCCGACCTTCAGCGTGTGCAGCGGCAGCCGCAGGTAGTCGATCGGGGACGCCGGCGAGGCGAGGTGGTAGACGAAGTCGACCGGCTCGTCGACGTGGTAGGGCTCGACGATGTCGACGTTGAGGTGGACGAACTCGGGCGCGCGGATGTGCGCGATGTTCGCCAGCGACCCGGTCTCGAGGTTGTCGACGCAGATGACGCGATGGCCACGGCGCAGCAGCTCGTCGCAGAGGTGCGAGCCGAGGAAGCCGGCGCCGCCGGTGACGAGGCAGGTTGGCATGGCTGCGGAGGATACCCGCCGCAGCGGCCTGCTCTGCAGCCCGGCCTGCATTACGATCGGCCGTCCCGTCCGCCTCCCCGACCAAGCGAGCAGAGGAGCAGCATGGCCGCCACCCGCTTCATCGAGCGCCTCAACGAGCAGATCGCCTACGAGTTCGCGGCCTCCCAGCAGTACATCGCGAACGCCGTCTACTACGACGCCGAGACGCTCCCGCGGCTGGCCGCGTTCTTCTACGCGCAGGCGCTCGAGGAGCGCAACCACGCGATGATGATGGTGCAATACCTGCTCGACGCCGACGCGGACGTGACGATCCCCGGGATCGCGGCGCCCGAGGCGGGTTTCGCCGACGTCGTCGCGCCCGTCGCGCTCGCGCTCGCACAGGAGAAGCGCGTCAGCGACCAGATCGTCGCGCTCGTCGGCATCGCGCGCGAGGAGGGCGACTTCCAGAGCGAGCAGTTCATGCAGTGGTTCCTCAAGGAGCAGGTCGAGGAGGTCTCCTCCATGGGCGACCTGCTCACCATCGTCGAGCGGCTCGCCGACCGCCCGATGGACATCGAGGACTGGCTCGCGCGCGAGCACGGCGGCGGCGGCGAAGGCACCGACCCGACCGCCCCCGCCGCCGCCGGCGGTGCCGTCTGACGCAGCTCGCGCACGCGGCGCCGCAGCTCTGCGGCGCCGCTGCACCAGTCGTCGCGTAAGCGCTTGCGCACGGCGTCTGCGGCCGTACCGTCGCCCCGGTGCGGCCGTGCGAGACACACGACCCTTGGGGTAGACGAGTCGTCCTGACCTCGTCAGGCTGGAGTCATCTGCGCGAGAGACACCCCGAGGTGCTCCGCCTGATCGACGAGGTGCTCGAAGCGGTCACAAGCCCAGCCGGAGGTCATCACCGCCTTCGGCCGACGAAAGGTTCAACTGTGACCACGACGATCCGCATGCTCGACACGCCCTTGATCCTGGGAGACGCGGGGATCGACCGCTACAGCTACTACGAGCAAGGCGACGTCCTGTATCTGATGGTCGGCCCCCCGCACCAGGCAGCCGACGACGAGGACTCGCGGGAGGGCGCCGTCGTCTTCTTCGACGCCGACGGAACCACCAGCGGCGTCACGATCATCGGTGCCCGCGAGACGCTGGAGCACCAGGGGACGCTCAACGTGACGCTGCCCAGTCGCGGCATCGCCGCACGCTGGCCGCGCGAGATGGTCGAGCCGCTGCTCGTGGAGACGCTGCGCTACGCCTGAGCGGCCGGGCCGGCCGGCGGCGCCGTGCCGGGGACCCACGTCGCGGCGCCGTTCGCCTCGACCTCGCGCTTCCAGATCGGGGCCAGCTCCTTCAGGCGGTCGATGATCTCGCGGCCGCCGGCGAACGCCTCGGCGCGGTGCGGCGCGGAGACGGCGACGAGCACCGACGCCTCCGACAGCGGCACGGTCCCGACGCGATGCTCGGCGGCGGCGGCGCACAGCCCGTGCCGCGCGATCGCCTCCGCCACGACCACGCGAAGCTGCACGAGCGCCATCTCGGCGTAGGCCTCGTACACGAGCGACGGCACCTCGCGCGTGACGCCCGAGAACGTCACGACCGCCCCAGCGCGCGGGTCGCGCACGCGCGCGACGAGCGCGTCGAGCGACAGCGGGCCCTCGCGCAGCGCGACGTGCGGCTCGGCTCCCCCCGACACCGGCGGGATCAGCGCAAGCTCGTCGCCGGGCGACAGCGGCGCGTCCGCGGAGGCGTACTCGCGGTTGACCGCCATCACGAGCGGCAGCCCCTCGGCCAGCGCCGCGACCGCGTCCGCCGCGAGCGCGTCGCGCACGCACGCACCCTCGGGCAGCTCGAGCGACAGCTCGCTCGAGCCCGCGCGCTCGCGCAGCATGGCGAAGAGGCGGACGCGCACGACCATCGCGCCCAGGGTACGCGACGCACAGATAGGCGACCCTCCTCGCGTCACGCCACCGCCACGACCCGCGAAGTAACCTTCGTCGCCTCATGAGCGCCACCGAGGACCATCGCTTCGTCGCCCCGATCGTCGGGCCCGACGATCCCCGCCACTTCACCGACTCCGGCATCGAGATCCAGCCGCTGTACACGGAGGACGACGTCCCCGAGCAGCTCCAGCTCGGCGAGCCCGGCGACTTCCCGTACACGCGCGGCGTCCACCGCGACATGTACCGCAAGCAGCTGTGGACGATGCGCCAGTACGCCGGCTACGCCTCCGCCAGAGAGTCGAACGAACGCTACAAGTACCTGCTCGCGCACGGCTCGACCGGTCTCTCGATGGCGTTCGACCTGCCGACGCAGCTCGGCCTCGACTCCGACGACTCGCGCTGCCTCGGCGAGGTCGGCCGCACCGGCGTCGCAATCGACACGATCGACGACATGCGGACCGCGTTCGACGGGATCCCGCTCGACCAGGTCTCGACGTCGATGACGATCAACGCGCCCGCCGCGGTGCTGCTGCTGCTCTACCAGCTCGTCGGCGAGGAGCAGGGCGTCGCGCCCGAGAAGCTGCGCGGCACGACGCAGAACGACATCATCAAGGAGTACGTCGCGCGCGGGAACTTCATCTACCCGCCCGAGGGCTCGATGCGCCTCACGACGGACCTGTTCGCCTACTGCAAGGCGAACGTGCCGAGATGGAACACCGTCTCGATCTCCGGCTACCACTTCCGCGAGAAGGGCTGCAGCGCCGTCCAGGAGGTCGCCTTCACCCTCTCCTCCGGGATCGCCTACGTGCAGGCGGCCGTCGACGCCGGCCTCGCGGTCGACGACTTCGCGCCGCGCCTCGCGTTCTTCTTCAACGGCCACAACAACGTCTTCCAGGAGGTCGCGAAGTTCCGCGCCGCTCGCAAGATGTGGGCCGAGATCATGCGCGAGCGCTTCGGCGCGCAGAGCGACAAGTCGCTCAAGCTGCGCTTCCACACGCAGACCGGCGGCGTCACCCTGACCGCCCAGCAGCCGGAAAACAACATCGTGCGCGTCGCGCTGCAGGGCTTCGCCGCCGTCTGCGGCGGCACGCAGTCGCTGCACACGAACGGCTACGACGAGGCGCTCGCGCTCCCCACGGAGCGCGCCGCGAAGATCGCCCTGCGCACGCAGCAGATCATCGGCCACGAGTCCGGCGCGGCCGACACCGTCGACCCGTTCGCCGGCTCCTACTACGTCGAGGCGCTGACCGCCGAGATCGAGCAGCGCGCGAGCGAGCTGATCGCGAAGGTCGACGAGCTCGGCGGCTCGGTCAACGCGATCTCCTTCATCAAGAACGAGATCGAGGAGTCCGCCTGGGGCTACCAGGAGCGCTACAAGCAGGAGCAGGACATCGTCGTCGGCGTCAACAAGTACGTCGACGAGGCGCTCGAGGTGCCGGACCTGCTGCGCGTCGACCCCGCGTCCGAGCGCGAGCAGGTCGAGCGCCTGAAGGCGTTCAAGGCGAACCGCGACCAGGCGCTCGTCGACACCCGCCTCGAGGAGCTGCGCACCGCCGCGGCCGGCAGCGAGAACCTGCTCCCGCCGATCCGCCAGGCGCTGAAGGACCGCGCCTCGATGGGCGAGGTCTGCGGTGCGATGCGCGACGTGTTCGGCAGATACCAGCCGGACCTGTAACGCGTCAGTACGCGTAGCCGCCCGGCGCGGGCTTCGGCTTCGACAGCGGCAGGCGCACGACGACGGTCGCCGTTCTGAGGACCGCCCTCGCGCCGGGCGCCGTGACGACCACGCGCAGTGCGATCGTCAGGCTGTGGCGGCGGCGCAGCGCGCTGCGCGCGGCCGCGTCGAGCGTCAGGCCGAAGGACGTCCTGCCGGCCGCAGTCGCGCGAACGCGCCGCGCGCCGACGCGCACCTGCCGGACGTGCCGCGGGCGCCTGGTCCCGAGCACGCGGTTCGACGCGAATGCCGTGACGTCGATCCGCGTCCCGGCGGCCGGCGCGATCGCGACGCCGCGAACGATCGTGCCGCGCTGGACGTGCGCGATGCTCACACCCGCACGCAGCGGCGCGGCTCTGCCCGCGGGTGTGCCGGTCGTGCCGGTCGTGCCGGTCGGCGTTGTGTCGCCCGGCGACGTCGTGCCGCCGCCGGCCGTGGTCGTGGTCCTGCTCGGCGGCGGAACGCTGGTGGTCCCCGTCGATCTCGTCGTCGTCGATGGAGGCGGCGCGTTCGGGTCGACCACGACGATCGTCCCGTGCATCAGCGTGGGGTGCATGTCGCAGTGGAACGCGTACGTGCCCGGCGTGTCGAACCTGCACGTGCCGCTCCAGCCGGCAGCGGTCGGCACGGTCGGAAGCGGGGGCGGCGTGCCGCCCTGCGTGCCCGCCGTCTGGGTGCAGGACGCGGGCATCGGGCCGCCTGTGAAGTCGGCGTTGTGTCTCGTTCTGCCCGCCGGATAGCCGAACGTGACCGTGCCGCCCTTCGCGATCGTGACGCTGCTGCTGGCCGCGTCGCCGGTGACCTGCCAGGCGAGGTCGACCGCCGTGAAGCTGCCGGTCGCCGGCGGCGCGGCGTCGCCCGGCGCCAGCCCGGGCACGGCGACCGCCAGCGCCGCCCCGGCGAGCAGGGCGATCAGGCTCAGCGAAAGACGGCGTGCGTGACGGCTCACGTGGAGCGCTCCCCTCCCTCAAAGGTGCGGTCCCCTCCATTGATGCCGCCTGCCGCCGTTCCTTCCCGGCGGGTCCGAGCGGAAACGCGACCGTTTGCCATGGCCGGGACGCGGGCATGGCTGGGCCACGCCCGCCCCCATCGGGCGGTGAATGGACTCGAGGAGGATGTCGATGCGGTCCGTCCCTGCGCGCTTCCTGGTCGCTCTCGCCGTCGCGCTGTCGCTCATGCTGCTGGTCGCGCCCGCCGTCGGGGCGCTGTCGATCACCGACGTCACGGCGACGCCGAGCGCCTCCTCCGGACCGCTGCCGCCCGCGGGCGCGACGGCTGCCGGCGCGCACCCGGATCTGGTCGCGAGAATCACCTTCAGCGACTCGGGCAGCTACACCGCCGACACCGCGAGAGATCTCCAGGTGCACTTCGCGCCGGGCGTCGTCGCGTATGTGAACCACGTCGAGCGCTGCACGGCCGCGCAGTTCGACGCGAGCAGCACGGCGGCGTCGAGCTGCCCCGCCGGCTCCGCGATCGGCACCGCCGTCACCGGCCTGACGACCGACAACGCGCTCGTCAACGCGCTGCTCGGCGGCTCGGTGACGGGGACGATCTACAACATCGACCCGCCCGCCGGCTCGCCGGCAGCGTTCGGGATCGACATCGCCCCGCCGGCCGCGAACCCGCATATCAAGGTCGTCGCACCGATCAGCGTCGACCCGCACGACCTCGGCCTGACCGCCTCCCTGAGCCTGCCGAACACGGCTGATCTCGCACCGCTCGGCTTGCCGCTGGCAACCGTGAACGTCCACACCGACTGGATCCAGCAGACGCTGTTCGGCTACGTCGGCGCCAGATCGTTCTTCACGAACCCGACGGCGTGCATCCCCGCCGCGGTGTCGGTCACGGCCAGCTCCTACAGCGGCGCGAGCGGCGCGAACAGCGGCTCCTACACGCCGACCGACTGCGCGAACGAGCCGTTCTCGACGACGCTCGGGATCAGCGTCGACCCGCCGATCAGCGACTTCACGTCCACCGTGACGACCGACGTCCAGCCGGGCAGCAGCGACATCCCGCGCGTGAACTCGCACGTCAAGTCGACGACCGTCACGCTGCCGCCGAGCCTGCTGCTGAACCCCGCGCTCGCCGCGCGGCTCGACGCCTGCACCGACGCCCAGTTCGCGCTGAGCGACACGTCGGTGGCGGCGAGATGCCCCGCCTCCTCGGCCGTCGGCGACATCGACTTCGTCTCGCCGATCCTCGGCGACTTCCCCGGCAAGGCGTACTTCGGCAGCCAGACGCCGACCGACCGGCTGCGCCTGTTCCTCGACGTGCCGCTCTACGGCGCGCACATCAAGGTCTCCGCGCACGTGCACCCGAGCTTCACGACCGGCCAGGTGACGACCGTCTTCGACCTGCTCCCGCAGATCGCGTTCACCGACTTCAAGCTCACCTTCCACGGCGGGCCGCAGTCGGCGCTCGTCTCGCCGACCGAGTGCGGCACGCATACCGCCACCGCCATCACGACGCCCTGGTCGGGCGGCGCGACCGCACCGTCGTCGGGCAGCTTCGCGATCTCGTGGGACGGCAGAGGCGCGCCGTGCCAGCGGATCTTCCAGCCGTCGATGTCGACCGTGGTCTCGAACGCGCACGCCGGCGCCGGCGGCGGGCGCTTCACGCTCGTCGCAAACCGTCCCGACCGCAACATCCCCGTCGGGCGCATGACGTACGACCTGCCGGCCGGGCTCGTCGGGAGCCTCGCGCTGAGAGGGCTCGTGCAGTGCTCGCTCGCGAGCGCAGCCGCGGGGAGCTGCCCGGCGTCGAGCAAGCTCGGGAACGTCGTCTCGGTCGACGGGTCGGGCACGCAGCCGCCGTCGCTGCCCGGCGAGGTGTTCCTGACCAAGCCGAAGGTCCCCGGCGACCCGGCTGGCCTGTCGATCAAGGTGCCGGCGAAGCTCGGCCCGGTCGACGCCGGCGTCGTGATCGTCGGCGCGCGGCTGCAGCTGCGCCCGGACGGCGGCCTGCACGTCATCAGCGACCCGATCCCACCGCTGCAGCTCGGGATCCCGCTCGCGATCCGCACGCTGACGGTGGGGATCGATCGCGCCGGCTTCATGCGCAACCCGACGAGCTGCGGGACGAAGACCGCACTCGGTCACTTCGACTCGATCGGCTCCGAGCACGCCGACATCAGCTCGAAGCTGACGATCGACGACTGCGACAAGCTGCGCTTCGCGCCGCGCATCAGCGCGTACCTCGGCGCGCGGCACGCCACCGGCGTCGGCAACCACCCGCCTTTCACGACCGTGATCACGTCGCGCGGCACGGACGCGACGATCCGCAGCGCGCACGTGCGCCTGCCGCTCGGCATCGCGACGAACACGCGCGCGCTGAACGCCGCCTGCGCGCCCGACGCGTTCGCCGCCGGCAGATGCGGGCCGCGCTCCCAGATCGCGACCGCCGTCGCGCTCAGCCCGCTGCTGCGCGACCCCGAGACCGGACCCGTCTACCTCGTGCGCCAGACGAGAGGACTGCCGAGAATCGTCGTGCAGTTCCGCTCGCCCGTCGCGCTGCAGCTCGTGGGCACGGTCAACATCGGCGCCAACGGCGGCATCGGGACGACGTTCGGTGTCATCCCGGACCTGCCGCTGACGAAGTTCACGCTCCGCTTCCGGGGCGGCGCCTACGGCGCACTCGCGCTCACGCGCAGCATCTGCCGAGGCGTCCTGCGGCTGCCGGCGACCTTCCATGGCCAGAACGGCAGAACGGTCAACGCACGTCCGCGCATCGCCGTGCGGGGCTGTCGCAAGCCGAGAACGCACCGCCGCTGAGGACGCGCAGATCCCGCGCGGGCGCTGGACGCGCCGGATCCGGGAGGGCCCGGCGGGCCATCGCCCAAGGTGAGCATGGGACACAGCGGCGAACGCCGCGGCGCCATGAACCGTGCGACGAGACACCAGTGTTTGCCACATTGGCCCAACCGGGAATCCCGTCCCGGAGGAGATGTCTCGGCACGAGGCATCTCGCGTTCATGGAGGAGGTCCCATGCAGCCCGTTCCCCGCCGGCTGACGATCGCGGTCACCGCCGCGCTGCTCATCCTGCTCGCGGCCGCCGGAAGCGCCGCCGCGTTCTCTGTCACGAGCGTGACGGTCACGCCGCGAGCCCCTGTCTCCGGCGAGCCCGGCTTCGGCGTTCCCGGGATCCTGCCTGCCGACCCCGCCGCTTCAGGCGCGCATCCGGTGGTGGACATCGTCACGACGTTCGACGTCAGCGACGGCAGAGGCGGCGCCACGACCGCCAGAGACCTCGTCCAGCACCTCGGCGTCGGCATCGTCGCCAATCCGCATGCGACGGCCCAGTGCACGCAGGCGGACTTCAACGCCGCCTCGCCCGCGCCGGTCGGGTGCGACCCGATCACCCAGGTCGGCACCGCCACGGCCACCGTGCTCGTCGGACCGGCCACCACGAGAACGCTGCCCGGCGTGATCTACAACCTCGAGCCGAACGCGGGCCAGCCGGCGGCGCTCGGGATCGCGTTCGACCTGACGCTGCTCGGCAGAGCAGGGCTGTTCCTCAAGGACTTCGCGCCCGTGACCGTCGACCCGACGGACCTCGGTCTCAACACGACGCTGAGCAGCCTCAACCCGGCCCTCCCGATCGTCGCGACGAGCCTGACGCTGTGGGGATACGCCGGGAGACTGCCCAACCTGCTGCCGTACTTCACGAGCCCGACCGCATGCACGCTGTCGACGGTCTCCGTGACCGCGACCGCGTACGACGGCGAGACCGGCACCAATAGCGGTTCCTACACCCCAACCGCCTGCGACACCGCACCGTTCGACACGTCGCTGACCGTGGGGGCGAACCCGTCGAGCACCGACTCGCTGTCGGGCATCTCCGTCGACGTCAAGCCGGCGCTGACGTTCGTGCCGCGCGTCAACTCCTACGTCAAGCAGAACACGGTCGTGCTGCCGCCCGGCACGCTGCTCAACCCGGAGCTGGCGGCGAGCCTCGACGCCTGCACCGACGCGCAGTTCGCGCGCAACGACCCCGGCGTCGCGCCGTCGTGTCCGGCGTCGTCGAACATCGGCAGAGTCACGTTCGTCTCGCCGATCCTCGGCCCGTTCGTCGGCACCGCCTACTTCGGCACCGGCAACGCGACCGACACGCTGCGCCTGTTCCTCGACGTGCCGCTGTTCGGCGCGCACATCAAGGTGATCGGCGGCGTGCGTCCTGACGCGAGCACGGGTCAGGTGACGACCGTCTTCGACGACCTCCCGCAAGTCGCGTTCACCGACTTCCAGGTGGACTTCGCCGGCGCGCCGCGATCGGTCTTCACGACCCCGACGACGTGCGGGACGAACACCGCGACGGCGACGAACTTCCCCTACTCGGGCGGACCGCCGAGCGTCCCGTCGGCGTCGTTCACGACCTCGCTCGACGGCAACGGTGCGAGCTGCCCGCCGCAGCCGACGTTCAAGCCGTACTTCACGGGCAAGCCGTCGACGCCCGCGTCGGGCGCCGCGACGTCCTACACGCTGAGCTTCGCGCGGCCCGACCGCAACGCGTCGCTCAAGGGCGTCACGTTCCAGCTCCCGAGAGGGCTGGTCGGCAACCTCGCGCTCAGAGGGCTTGTGCAGTGCTCGCTCGCCAACGCCGCCAACGGCGCCTGCGGCGACGCGAGCAGGATCGGCACGGCGACGGTCGCAGTCGGCAGCGGCCCCGCGCCGGTGTCGCTGCCCGGCTCGCTCTACCTGACCGCGCCGAAGGTCAGCGGCGATCCCGCCGGCCTGTCGGTGCTGGTGCCGGCGAAGCTCGGTCCGGTCGACCTCGGCAACGTGATCGTCGGCGAGCGGCTGCAGCTGCGCTCCGACGGCGGGCTGAACGTCATCAGCGACCCGCTGCCGCAGTTCCAGAAGGGCATCACGACGTCGATCCGCGTGGCGACGCTGTCGATCACGCGCGCCGGCTTCATGCGCAACCCGACGAGCTGCGGGCACCGTCGCTACAGCGGCGTGTTCGACGCCGTCGGCGGGCAGAGCGCCACGACATACGCGGCGTTCGACCTGACGAGCTGCAGCAGGCTGCGCTTCACGCCGAAGATCAAGGCGACGCTCGGCGGCAAGGGCCAGAACGGCGTCGGCGCCCACCCGGCGTTCACGACGACGGTCACGCAGCCGAGCGGCCAGTCCGGCATCTCGCGCGCGTACGTGCTGCTGCCGCCGAACCTCGCGACCAACCCGACGGCGCTCAACGTCGCCTGCGAGCTGGCCACGATCGAAGCCGGCAGATGCACGAGCAAGGCGAAGGTCGGCACGGCCACGGCGGTCAGCCCGTTCGCGCCCGGGAAGCTGAGCGGGCCGGTCTACGTGGTCCGGCAGCCGAAGGGCCTGCCGCACGTGCTGGTGCAGCTGCGCGGTGCGCTCTCGATCCAGTTCGAGGCGGTCATCAAGGTCGGCGGCGGCAAGATCGCCAACCTGTTCCCGACCGTCCCGGACGTGCCGGTCACGAGCTTCACGCTCAACTTCCACTCCGGCAAGTACGGGATCCTGTCGGTGAACCGGAACCTGTGCACGAAGGCGCTGCCGCTGCCCACGCACTTCCTCGGGCAGAACGGCAAGCTCGTGAAGCTGCGGCCGCGGATCGCGGTCAAGGGCTGCACGACGAGACGCTGAGGAGTCGTCGAGGTGGTCGGGTAGCGTTCGCCGCATGAGCGCTCCCGGCCATTTCGACTTCTACACGTTCGTCCTGTTCCTGCACATCGCCTCGGCGGTGGTCGCGTTCGGGGCGACGTTCGCCTATCCGATCATCGAGATGACGCTCCAGCGCGTCGACCTGCGGGCGCTGCCCGGCTGGCACGAGGCGCAGAACCAGGTCGGGTTCAAGCTGATCACCCCGGGGGCGACCCTCCTCCTGCTGACCGGCATCTACATGGTCAGCACCGATCGCTGGAAGGGCGTCGGCGGCTTCTGGTTCGGCGCTGCGGGCGTGATCGTCGTCGTGCTGCTGGGCCTCGGCCATGGGTTCTTCGCGCCGAACTCCCGCAAGCGCCGCGACCAGGCGCGCGCCGACCTCGACGCCGGCGCCGCGGAGAGCGGTCGCATGAGCGACGCCTACGAGGCGCTGTCGAGACAGGCCATGCCGGTCGGGATCCTGTCGTCGCTGCTGGTTCTGGTCGCGTTGCTGTTGATGGTCTGGAAGCCGGGGGCTTAGACCCGCACCACGACCAGGCCGGCGACGCCTTCGACCGGTCCGAAGTCGTCGTCCTGCGTGACGACCGGAAGGTCGTTCGCGAGCGCGGTCGCCGCGATCCACAGGTCGTTGACGTTCAGGCGCCGCCCGGCTTCGGCGAGGTGCACGCGGAGCCGCGCCCAGGCGGCGGCGACCTGCTCGTCGACGCGCAGCAGCTCGAGGTCGGCGGTCGTCTCGAGCGTCGCGAGGCGGCGGGCGCGTGTATCGACGTCGCGCGCGGCGAGCACGCCGACGTGCAGCTCCGCGATCGTGACCGCGGAGACCGCGACCTCGTGCGGGAGCCGCTCGACGGCGAGCGGCCGGGCACTCTCGCTCGCGATGAAGACGCTCGTGTCGAGCAGGCCGCGCGCCGGCGTCGCGGGCATGTCAGCCGATCGGACCGAGGTCGTCCGTCGTCTCGCCGGCCAGCCGCGCGAGGTCGGCGCGCAGCCCCGGATCGGCCCGGGCGGTCGCGAGCCGGCGCGCGAGCTCGGCGCGCGGGAGCCAACGCCGGCGCTCCTGCGTGAGCGACACGAGCGCCGCGACGGGCTTGCCGCGCGTCGTGATGACGATCTCGTCGCCCTGCTCGACCCGGCGCAGCAGGTCGGCGGTGCTGTTGCGCAGCTCGCGGGAGGCGACCTCGACTCTCATGCGACGATCGTAGCACTTCCGTAGGAATTGGCCGATCCACATGCAGGAGTCCGGACGGCGGACGGCGAACCCCTTCGCGATGCCACCGCTTCAGGCGTCCCGCCGGCTGGTGAAGTCCCCACCCGAGCTGTGGGCCGAGGTGAGCGACGCCGCGTCGCTCGCCCGCCACCTCGGGGAGGTCGGCGAGATCACGATCACCCGGTTGGAGCCCGAGACGACGGTCGCCTGGGAGGGCGAACATGCCAGCGGCACCGTCGAGCTCGCGCCCGCCGGGTGGGGAACCAGCGTCACGCTGACAGCCGAGCCGACCTCCGTCGCCGAGCCAGAGCCCGTCGCAGCCGTCGAGCCGGAGCCCACGCCGGAACCCGTCGCCGAAGCCGCGCCCGAGCCGATCGTCCTCGAGGAGCGGCCCGAAGCCGAGCCGGAGCCTGCGCGCCGCGGCTGGTTCGCGCGACTGTTCAAGCGTCGCACGGCCGAGCCCGAGCACGCCGATCGGGCGGGTGGCGCGGGTGAGACGATATCCGCGGCCCCGCCCGCGGAATCGTCTTCACCGGCGACAGGACCCGCCCGCAGAGCGGCCGAGCCCACAGCCGAACAGCCGGCAACCGACGAGAGCGAGCAGCAAGACCCGCTCGAAGACGTCCTCAGCCAGGCGCTCGACTCACTCGGCCAGGCCCACCACCGCCCCTTCAGCCGCGGATAGGCGCCCCTCCACGCATCGGGGTAAGATCCGCGCCCCCATGGCGCGTCAGAAGGCACCGGAGACGTTCGAAGAGAAGCTCGGCCAGCTCACCGAGCTGCGCGAGGAGGCGATCCACTCCGCCTCCGCGGCTGCGGTCGAGAAGCAGCACGCGAAGGGCAAGTACACAGCCCGCGAGCGGATCGAGAAGCTGCTCGACCCCGGCTCGTTCCAGGAGCTGGACACGTTCGTGCGCCACCGCACGTACGACTTCGACATGCAGAAGAACCGCCCGTGGGGCGACGCGGTCGTGACCGGCCACGGCACGATCGACGGCCGCCGCGTGTGCGTCTTCAGCCAGGACTTCACCGTCGTCGGCGGCTCGCTCGGCGAGGTGATGGCCGAGAAGATGTGCAAGGTCATGGACCTGGCCGCGAAGATCGGCTGCCCCGTGATCGGCATCAACGACTCGGGCGGCGCGCGCATCCAGGAGGGCGTCGTCTCGCTGGGCGCCTACGGCGACGTCTTCCTGCGCAACGTCAAGTGCTCCGGCGTGATCCCGCAGATCTCGCTGATCATGGGCCCGTGCGCCGGCGGCGCTGTCTACTCGCCCGCGATCACCGACTTCATCTTCATGGTGAGAGAGACCTCTCACATGTTCATCACCGGTCCCGACGTGATCAAGACGGTGACCGGCGAGGAGCCGACGTTCGAGGAGCTCGGCGGCGCGATGACGCACAACTCGAAGTCGGGCGTCGCCCACTTCGCCTCCTCCGACGAGGACGAGTGCCTCGAGGACGCGCGCTACCTGTTCAGCTTCCTGCCGTCGAACAACCTCGAGCTGCCGCCGCACGTGCATCCGACCGACGACCCGGACCGCATGGACCCCGAGCTCGACACGGTCGTCCCGGACGCACCGAACAAGCCGTACGACATGCGCGACGTGATCCGCCTCGTCGTCGACGACGGCGAGTTCCTCGAGGTGCACGAGCACTTCGCGACGAACATCGTGTGCGGGCTCGCGCGGCTCGACGGCTACGCGGTGGGGATCGTCGGCAACCAGCCGGCATCGCTGGCCGGCGTGCTCGACATAGCGGCGTCGGAGAAGGCGGCTCGCTTCGTGCGCACGTGCGACGCGTTCAACATCCCGATCGTGACGCTCGTGGATGTGCCCGGCTTCCTGCCCGGCACCGCGCAGGAGTGGGGCGGGATCATCCGCCACGGCGCGAAGCTGCTGTACGCCTACGCGGAGGCGACGGTCCCCAAGATCACGCTGATCACGCGCAAGTCCTACGGCGGCGCGTACGACGTCATGGCCTCCAAGCACCTCGGCGCCGACTTCAACTTCGCCTGGCCGCAGGCGGAGATCGCGGTGATGGGGCCCGAGGGCGCGGTCAACATCATCTACCGCCGCGACATCGCCTCGTCGCCGACGCCGGACGAGCGCCGCCAGAAGCTGATGGACGACTACAAGGCGCGCTTCGCCAACCCCTACTCGGCGGCCGAGCGCGGCTACATCGACGACGTGATCGTCCCCCACGAGACGCGACCGAAGCTGATCGCCGCGCTGCACACCCTGCTCACGAAGCGCGAGCCGGGCCCGAAGCGCAAGCACGGCAACATCCCGCTTTAGATGGTCATCTAGTAGACGCGGTCGTTAGTTCTGGTTGTTAGGCAGCGAGCGCGAGGTGTGGCTCGTGCTGGCTGATCTTCGCGAGGACGCGGTCGAGGTCGGTGCGGGTGAAGGTCCAGTCGAAGGGCTGGGCG
>Ga0265326_10000070_pt1 | contig 57862 bp, 52 predicted proteins | sample 41424metaG_FD_192439 | JGI IMG/M metagenome (GOLD analysis project Ga0265326, IMG submission 192439) | Rhizosphere microbial communities from Carex aquatilis grown in University of Washington, Seatle, WA, United States - 4-14-24 metaG | ecosystem: Host-associated > Plants > Roots > Rhizosphere... | reverse complement strand
CTTGCCGCCTGAAACGATAACTTCATGCTACCCGGAGACGCGCCTCAGCGAATTCCAACCAAATTCCGGACGGCACCGATCAAAACTCCATTTCAATCAAACAATTCAAAGCTGTGGAGGCAGATACTGCGCTGCTTTTTTTTCGGGATGTGCCGATTGATCTGGTCGATCGCCGCCAACGGGGCGAGACGACGATGGCGATGATATCAGGGCGCACCCGGCGGGCAAATCACGCTCATCCGAAAGTTTCGTGTCAACGGATTCCGAAAAACATAAATCGCTTCGCATCGCCCCCAAATCAGCCTTATGGTCCGTCCATCCCGTTGCACGGTAGGGGACGGTTCGCGGTCGTCACGGACGTTGGCAGCGGGATGCGGTGGACGCGGGCAGGCGGCGTGCGATCAGCACAGGCGAACGCCGGCCTCGCGGACGGTCAAGGCGCGTGGTCCTGATACTCCGAAGCTAGTATCGAGCGTGATGTGCGCACAGCACATTGCGCGACATGGTGGCCAGAAAGCCGGCGCACCAGGGAGAGCGCGCTATAGCCTGTTAAAACCATCGCGCGGGGAGGGCCGGTCTGTCCGGCTGTACCTGTGGTGACTGCCGCCTGCTTTTTTTGCTGCAGGCGGGCCACGGGCCTCAGCCGAGGTCCGGCCTTCCTCGCGCCCTCCATTCGGAGAGGGCGGGAATGAAAGGGCATAGCTCGGGCGCGCGCTGCGTCGCGAGAACGCGGATGCTCATCTCGTCACGGTGCTGTTTGTGATTGTGGATCAGGAGTTTGCCACGTGCGTCATTGCGAGCGCGGTGCACACCCTGCCCTCCAGGGGAGGGTGTGAGCCCAGCCATCAGTCGCGACACAAGGATGTCAAAGCGGCGCGACGTCGGCCGAAGCCGAACTCACGCCACCAGCACGGCCTCCGCCGCGAGCACTGCGTCCGCGCCGTCGGTAACGGTCTTTTCCAGCGACGGCGCCTGCACGGCAAACGTCTCGGCAAAGAACCGCGCCAGCGCCACATGACGCGCACCCGCGGTCTCGTTCTCGCTGCGCGCGGCGAGCGCCTCATTGGCCAGCATGCAGCCGCCGAGCGCCGAGCCGAACAGGCGGAGATAAGGCGTGGCGCCGGCGAGCGCGTCGTTCGGTGCGGTGCCGAGCTTCTCCAACAGCCAGCGGCTGGAACGCTCGAGCGCGCTCAGCGCCTCGCGCAGCTTGGCGCCGGTGGTGCCGAAGGCCGGGTCGTTCGAGGCCTCGACACGGCGGACGATGTCGGTGAGCTCGTCCAGCAGCTTGAACACCGAGGCGCCGCCATTCGCGCCCAGTTTGCGTGTCACGAGGTCGATCGCCTGGATGCCGTTGGTGCCCTCATAGATCGCGGTGATGCGGGCGTCGCGATAATGCTGGGCGGCGCCGGTCTCCTCGATGAAGCCCATGCCGCCATGGATCTGGACGCCGAGATAGGCGACCTCGTTGCCGATGTCGGTCGAGAAGGCCTTGGCGATCGGCGTCAGCAGCGCGCCGCGCGCGGCGGCTTCCGCGCGGACGGCCGGATCCTTGGCGCGCACGGCGACATCGAGCGCCACCGCGGTCGCGTAGCAGATCGAGCGCGAGGCGGCTGTCAGCGAGCGCATCTGCATCAGCATGCGCTTGACGTCGGGATGGGCGATGATCGCGTCCGAGCCGCTGCCCTTGCTGCCGACGGCGCGGCCCTGCTTGCGGTCCTGCGCATAGGCGAGCGCCTGCTGATAGGCGCGATCGGCGACGCCGACGCCTTCGAGGCCGACGCCGAGCCGGGCCTGGTTCATCATCGTGAACATGCAGCGCATGCCGGCATTCTCTTGGCCGATGAGATAGCCGATGGCGCCGCCATGGTCGCCCATCGTCATGGTGCAGGTCGGCGAGGCGTGCATGCCGAGCTTGTGCTCGATGCCGCTCGGATAGATGTCGTTGCGGGCGCCGAGCGAGCCGTCCTTGTTGACGAGGAATTTCGGAATGAGGAAGAGCGAAATGCCCTTGGTGCCGGCCGGCGCGTCCGGCAGCCGCGCGAGCACGAAATGCACGATGTTGTCGGTCATGTCGTGGTCGCCATAGGTGATGAAGATCTTGCTGCCGGTGATGCGGTAGCTGCCGTCGGGGGCGCGCTCGGCGCGGGTGCGCAAGGCGCCGACGTCGGAGCCGGCCTGCGGCTCGGTCAGCTGCATGGTGCCGGTCCATTCGCCGGAGATCAGCTTGCCGAGATAGATGTCCTTCAGTTCCTGGCTGCCATGGGCGTCGAGCGCCTCGATGGCCGAGAGCGTCAGCAGCGGACACAGGCCGAAGGCGACGTTGGCTGCGCTCCAGATCTCGGTGCAGGCAGCGTTGATGGCGAGCGGCAGGCCCTGGCCGCCATGGGTCTCCGGGCCGGACACGGCGTTCCAGCCGGCCTCGGTCCAGCGCTTATACGCATCCGGCCAGCCGGGGGCGGTGGTGACCTTCTTGTCGGCGAGCTTGACGCCGTTCCTGTCGCCGACCTTGTTCAGCGGGGCCAGCACGTCGGTGGCGAACTTGCCGGCCTCCTCGAGCACGGCGGCGGTGATGTCGGGGTCGAAATCGCCGTAATGACCGGCCTCGACCGCCGCCTTCAGCCCGGCGCCATGATTGAGGGCGAGCAGCATGTCGTTGAGCGGGGCGCGATAGGTCATGGCGTGTCCTCAAAGGTCGAATTTGCCGATTTGGCCGCCGTCATCCCATGAAACCGGCCGGGCCTCAACTTTTTCGCACAGGCCCGCGGCGGGCCGCCGCGGCGGCTCCGGGCGGGCGGGATAAGGGCTTGCCAGCATTGACGAATTGGCGGGGACGTCGGATCACCGGGCGGCGCCGCAAAATTCCTGCGGCGCGGCGGTTGAAAAGGGCGGGCGCGGTCGGTAGACCACGGGCGCCGACCCGGAATCGCATGGCGCTTACGTGCCAGTCCGATCCGGCAGGCCTGATGGGGCGTAGCCAAGCGGTAAGGCAGCGGATTTTGATTCCGCCATTCGGAGGTTCGATCCCTCCCGCCCCAGCCAGGCTAGTCCCGTGATATTGTTGCATAAAATCATATGCGGCCGGCTTGCACGCCCGCGCATTTGGAAATTCGGTACCCCCCCTCATTTGGAAATTCTGTGCTGGTTTCGTTTTCCGCCCGAGCTCGACCCCCCAAAGGCAGGCATTCAACACGCGCGTCCGCGTTACGTGGTCGCCGTCGAGATGGACGTCCTGGGCATGCTGCGGGTGATGATGGGGCGCCTGCGCGCTGAAGTTGCCGTTGGTCCGCGGCTATCAGCGGCGATCGGCCTTTCGGCTCGCTGTCGTGCCGAGGGGCGCCGCGCCAAGCTCCACAGCCTCTTCGTCTCGCACGGGGCTGACAGGATCGAGCTGCTTCTGCGTCAGCAAATGCGCATGTCTCTTGCGGGTCGCGGCGAGGGCGCGCTGCATAGTCTCCTTGGCATAGCCGCGATAGGCCTGTGCCGTCTTGTGACCCGAGAGCGCGCGGCCCTGGCCATCAGTCAGTTCTGCTTCCTCGAGCTCGGTCATGCCGCCATGACGACAAGCATCGAGCGTGAACAGCTCCGAGACCCCATCGATCTTCTTGCGCATCTGCTGCACAAGCTTTTCCATGCCGGGGTAGGACCACACTTTGGCGTTGCCTTTGCCTTCGCCTCGCTGGATCCGGCGCATGATCATTGGAACGCCGATCTTCGGCAAGTGACTCAGGATCTCCTCGGCTTCGGAGTAGAACCTGATGGTCTCGCCATCGACAACTTCCTCGAGGGGGTGCCAGACCAGTGCCTTGTTCTTGTGGTGCTCGATGCGCACGGCGTTGGGCCATTGCTTGCTGCGATAGTCCGGCCAGGTCAGGAAGCCAGCCACGACGTTCTCAGGCCTTTGCAGCCACTCGAAGCAGATCACCGCGACGGCCGCCGGCTCGGGCCGACCTTCTTTGACGCAGCCCCAGGCGAATTTGTAGACCTCCTCGCGCGTGACCGCATGCTTCCTGGTCTTCGTACGGCTTCTGAGGGTGAAGTCGTCCCAGGGGTTCGGATGCTTCTTGTCGAACAGCTCCGGGTGCAATCGACGCATGATGCGCCAGACCTTGCGGCAGAGCCCGACGACCTTCTCTCCTTGGCGGAGCCTCAGGCCGTTCGGGCCATCGATGATTTTTTCGTAGATCTTGTCGGCAGCTCTCGGTGTCACTTCGATGATCTGTCGTTCGCCGACCCGGCGGCCGCTCTTGCCGACCGTGTCGCAGATCATCTGCATGATGCGCTCATAATCGGGCCGCGACCGGGGCGATACTTTCTCGGTGTAGGCCTTCTCCGTCTTGTATTGCCTGAACAGCCAGTCGATCGTGCCATAGCGCGCGATCTTTCCCTGTTCGCTCGGCTCTCCTTTGCGTTGTGCGTTCCACTCGTCGAACAAGCCGTTGAGGGCAGAAGCGCGTCCGCCTTTTCCGTCTTCTCCGCAGGCGACCTCATATCTTGTCCCCAGCGGCTCGTTGGCGATGCTGCAGCCCATCCCGCGATAGTAGGTCGGAATCCGGAAGTAGAATGCGAGCGACCCGTCGACAAGCCGACGCGTTTCCACGAAACGCGGCAACGGACGTTCCAACGTCACAAATCCTCGGCGAGGTCGGCCGGCACCAGATCCGGTGCGATTGCTCGGTCCAGATCGTCTCGCAACCACAGCTGACGTCTCCCATCCTTGACCCGAGGTCGAGGATACTCCGAACCGACTCGCTTGAGAAATGCTTCGACGGTCGGCTCGCCGCAATATCCGGCCGCAATTGCGGCTGGCATGCGGCGCGGCCAAGACCCCGCTGGAATTATGGCAGCCCGACCCATTGCCACTGTTCTCCGTCGCCGATTTGCCGGACGAGACGTCCTCCAGCCCCAATGGCAGATGACGCGAGCAACGCAATGGCGGTGGGGAGCAGTCGAAGAATTGGATACGTTAGAGTTGAAAGGAAGGGTGCTAAGTCAACTGCTGGTGCGAGGCGTGAAGCAAGCGCCGCAGACGGCCGCCCCGCGGACGCTTCCTGTTGCGGTGGAGAATGGCCGAGCGTGGGCGGTGATTGCCGCGGCGAACCGGATCGCCGCCAGACGGAGAAGCTGACTACGAATCTGAGGGTCGGACGTTCGAATCGTTCCGGGCGCGCCATTTACGTACAAAACCACGAACATTGCCGTTCTCGGTCTGTTTGCCGGCAATGGCCGCCTGGAGGATGTCCTTGCTGCCGATGATCCGGATGGTTTCGTCGTCGACCTCGACCGCATCGATGATCGAGTTGATATAGCCTTTGCGGGTGTTGGTATCGCCCGCATCGAGCTTCGCGTTCATCAACCGGGCGAAGGCGTCGATCTTCTCCGCATTGACGGCGGCCGCCATGCCGCATTGGGCGCGGGCATGATCGAGGGCCGCCTTTGCCCGGTCGCGTTGGGCTTTCAGAGCGGCGGTGCGCTCTCGCAGGATATCGTCCAGCTCGACGATGCCGTCTTCAATCGAGCGATACAGCCGCTTCATGCGATCTTCGCAGTCGGTCAATTCCTTCTGCAGAGCCAGCAAGCGGCCGTCGGCGGACTCGCTCTTTGCCGCCTGGCGTTCGATCAGCGACTTCAGGAGGTCGGCGATGCGGTCAGGCGCCAGCACACGCTGCTTGATGTTGGTCAAGACGATTTCGTCCAGGGTCGCGGCCGGGATGTGGCGGCCCTTGCAGACCGACTTGCCTTTCTGCTGGCAGCCCGCACACGAATAATATGAGTACGACCGCCCCTGTCGATTGGTCGTGCCGGTCCGGGTCATTCCCGAGCCGCACGAGCCGCAGACCGCAATGCCCGTCAGCAGTGAAGGGCCGTTCACGACGCGGGGTGGCGTGGTCTTCGGATTGCTCCGGGCGAGCTTCGCCTGCACCCGATCGAAATCGCTTTGCTCGATCAGGACCGGGACGGGAATATGGATCACCGACGATGGATCATGCTTCCTGCCATCGCGCGAGCTGCGCACGCCGTACGGCCATTGTCCGGTCGAATAGCAAGCGTTGGTCAGGATCTTGTGGACCGGCCCGACACCAAAGGTCGCGCCGCGGCGGGTGCGGTAGCCATGGCCGTTCAGCCACTTCGTCGTCTCCTTGACGCCGAGCGGCCCGGTCTTGCCGTCGCCCTCAAGATAGAGCTTGAACATCAGCCGAACCGTTTCGGCTTCGACTGCGTCAATGTCGAGCTTCTTCTTGATCTTCTGTCCGCGCCGCTCAGCCTCAACGATCCGATAGCCGAGGGGCGGCGTCGCACCGTTCCAGAAGCCTTGCTTGGCCGACTCGCGCATAGCGCGCGTTGTATTCTTGGATATCTCTCTGGATGTATGTTCGTCAAACGCCCCGATGATCTGACGAACGAGAATCTGACTGGGATCGTCCCCCGTCGGCTGCGTGACCGAGACCACCTCGACACCGTGCTTGCGCAACTTCCGGATCGTCAGCTCCATCTCGGCGACGTTGCGGAAGAAGCGGTTGAATGCATAGAACACGATCGCGTCGTAGGGATGATCCGGCGCACACGCGCGCTCGATCATGTCCTGCAACACCGGCCGCCGATCATCGGTCGCGGTCTTGGCCTCGACGAACTCATCGACCATGACGTAGCCGTTCTGATCGCAGAAGCCCGCCGTAATTTTTCGCTGACTCGGAATCGACGCTTCGTTCGCATACTGGCGCCCCGTGCTGACCCTGTAATAGGTCGCAGCGCGCTTGGCCGCGTCAGATTGCTTGGAAACCGAATTGTGAAAGACGTGCTTGTTCATGAGAAAACTCTAGTGACACTCTATGCTTACGGCGTTCTCAAGTCGGATTTGAGAGTCTCACTTGATGTCCTGTCAACGTTTATTTTTCTGAGGAATCGGTTGCGTCACCAGCCAGCAAATCCTGCAGCTCGGGGCCAAGCAAGACCTCAATCGCGCGCAACTCGCGGTCCATGATCGGCGGCGAGGGCGGCAGATCAAGTGCCACCTGAAAGTCCTCGCCTTGAGGCTGTCGGCGTCCTCTCTTCTTCGACACACCATCTGGGGTAGCCGCGGGAGCATGAACGCATGCGCCGTCCGCCCTCGTCCGCAGCTTGATGCGCGACCGCGCCGCCATCGGCTTAGAGCTCATAGCTGAGCTCCCGCCGATGATGCCGATCCTTCTCCGTCTGCCGCTCGAGCGGTCGCGAACCCTCAATGACGTCGAGCGTGGAAATCTTGGGCGAGGCGCGCGACAGTCTCTCGGCGAGCCAGTTCTGGCGCTGGCTCGTGGAAAAGGCCAGCTCGTCGCGCTGTTGATCGAAGGGCAGTTCGGCGGCGAGGCGCCGATCAATGCTCTTGGCGTCGACCACGAGCGTCGTCCGCTCCCGCGCGCGGCTCGTCGCCACGTAGATGTCGTGGCGATTGTAACTGTGATCCAGATGCACGACGGCATGATCGACCGTGAGGCCCTGGCAGCCGTAGACAGTCGAGGCATAAGCCCAACCAAGGCGGGGACGTCCCTGCGTGTCGGCAAGCTGCATCGGATCGAAGGCAATCCGCCGACCCTCGATGTCAGCCTCGATGATGATGCGACTTGCATCTCCAACGGGCACGGAGGCTTCACTGACCTTGACGATGGTCGCCGTCGAGCCATTGACCACACCAAGCTTGTCATCGCGGACGAGGAACCTGATCTTGTCCCCGGCCGCCAACGCAATCTTGGTTGAGTGGCCGGACGGCGTGGCCGCGGTGAAGCTAACCTCGGGGCCCCAGATGAAGCCGCTGTGCTTGTGGCGCTCGCGAGCGGCCTGTGAGATGGCGGCCACCGCTGCGTTAGACTTGGCGAGGATCAGGACCGAGGCAGCGGGGTCGCTGGCATGGACTTGATCAGCCGAATCCAGCACCTGAGCGATGGCCGCCTTGGCGCCGTCGGCTTCGATCAGCAAGCCCCGGTCAGCGAACGCCTCGAGCGCGGACACTGACTGCCCGGTACCGAAGGCTGTGATGGCTTCGCGCGCCCAGGCCTCGCGCTGGCGAACAATGGTGTTGACGCGCGCAGCTTCAACGGCGCGCGCCACCAGATCCAGCCCAGGACCGGCGCCGATCGCCTGGAGCTGCTGCCGATCCCCCACGAGGATGATCTTGGCGCCGGCTTCAGTGACGGCGCCAAGCAGCGCATGCATGTCTCGCGAGGAGAGCAGGCCGGCCTCGTCGACAATCAAGACGGTCTGCTTGTCGAGCACCTTCTCGCCGGCTTTGAGCCGCGCGATCCAGGAGGCCGTTGCCCGGGCTTCGATTCCGAGGTCATCCCGGAGCATGTTGGCGATTCGCCAGGCGGATGCGGCGCCGATCACCCGGCATCCGGCCTTGGCGTATCCTTGCACCACTGGCGCCAGCAGTGTGGACTTGCCAACTCCAGGGGCGCCTTCAACGATGGCAACAGCCGAGCTTGTCGTTGCGGCGAGCGCTGCCTCCGACTGCTCGGCGGTGAACCCCACTGCTCGGCAACGGTCCCTCAGCGACTCCAGATCGAGGGAGCGCCAGGACTGGTTCGCGAGACGCTGCGCCTGTTCGACGACCTCCCGCTCGATCGCGAGCATCTCGGGGGTCGAGTAGCAGGGCAGGCCAAGCGCATCATGCCCAATTTCCAGAAACACTCCCTGGGTCAGCAGGCGGGTGAGCTCGGTTTCAGCGCGCTCGACCGGCAGGCCGGTGCCAACAAGGGCGGCTGCGACCGAGCGCAGAAGCTCGCGCCGCTGGACGACGCTTTCATGTTCGGTGAGACTGGCCGGCAGGGCGGCCAACCGTTCCGAGAAAACCCGTTCGCCCGCTTCCTGGTCGAGCGTCTTCGATTCGACCCTCAAGCTCTCGGCCAATGTTTCCGTCTCAACGCCGAACGACCGGGCGGCCTCACGCCAGACCTCCTCTCGCCCGATGCTCTCGCTCTCGCGCTTGCTGCTTCGCGTCGCCTTGGCGATGGCTGCTGCCAGCGCCGCTGCTTGGCCGCTGGTGACGCCGTGTCCAGCGAGTTCGTCCTCGATCTCCTGCCTTCGGGCGCTGAAATACTTGATCGTCGCATCGTTAATGCCGGCGATCTCGAACACGCCGTTCTTGCCGACGCGGTCGATCGCGAATCCGATCTTCTCAAGCTCATGGGCCAGCGCGGCGTGATACGTCGCCCCGGCCGCCATCTTGAAATCGCGGATGATTTTTGAGTGGAGTCCGCCGGCAGTATGATCGCTCGGACGTGTCGCGATGTTCAGGCATACGCAATGGGTGTGCAGATTCGGATCGGCAAACACACGTCCGTCGCTGTGCAGGGTTTTTCGGCTTTCCCCGTGCTGAAAAGTCGCCGAGGACAACGCGACTCCTTCCAGGAAGGCGCCCTTGAACCCGCGACGCGCCCATGTCGCCTCGCGTTCCAGCATGGCGAGCGTGGCCCGAACGGCCTTCTGCTGCGCCGCTTCGATCAGGCGTTTTGTATCGTACGAGCCAAGGCCCCAGACGAGGCTGACGGAACGCGGCGCGCTCAGGGTGATGTCGAAGGCGGGCGTCCGCTCTTTGTGGCGGCGAATCTGTTCGAGCAGCGGAGAGCCACTTTCATCCCGCGCATGATACAGGCGATCGAAGGTGAGGCGGTCGACGGACGATCCGTCGACGAGACCAAAATCCCCGGCCGGCGCGTACCAGATGCCGGGCGGCTTGCCACTGCCGGCGTAATACTCCGTCTCACGCTGACGCGTGTAGTACGAGCTCGCCGCTGCCGGATTCCAGGTCGCAACCACGAAAAAGGCCCCCGATGGAGGCCTTCTTCAATATGCATATCCTCGCCTAAGGCGATTGAATCAATGCAGTCCTATTTCTGGTGTAATTTCAATTGCTTGTCATCCAGACCAGAAGCCTGTTAAGCCATCGATCCTCGAAGGGCCGCGTCCATCTCCCGCCCCTTATCCCGGGACCAATTCTCATTGGTATCGTCAAGTCTCCTGGACGAGAGCCACAGGAAAACTCCTTCAGCGGTGGGCTCTGTACTGTTCCCGCACGATCAGCTGCGTCCGCGAGATCGGCTACATCGCAGCCAGGTTCCGCTGATGGCCGTCATGTTGGGAGCATGCCTATTGAACGTGGCGCTCAAATTCGATGATGCTGGGGGTCTCCCTTTCTAGGAAGACGGTTCGTGCTGCCTTGGATAAAGGAGCTATTCTTCCTCAAGACATATAAGACCTCGCATTTCACGCCCTGGCCTGAATGGTACGCCAAAGATTTCGCCTCTGACCACTCAGCCCAAGAGCTTGAAGCGCGGCGCGACGCCTTCTAGTCAAGGGATGCGCAAGCTACAGCAAGGAACACGAATGTCGGATCTCTACCGCATCATGAAGGGCAAGGCGTACCGTCTCGCCGAGACCATCATCGCCCCGAAGCATCACGGCGAGGACCTGCTGCGGACCATCATGTCGGACAGCGATTACAGCCGTCAGCCGTTGTTCCTGTCAATGCTACCGCAGGTCATTCCGGCAGAGGCGCACCGTCAAATCCTGCTCGACGGCTTGGCGCGCGAATATGCCGGCGCCGATAACTGGATGGCCTACGTCGAGAGCGAAACGTCCAAGTAAACATGCGAAACGGCCCTGGCAGATGATAGCTTCAATATCTGCATGCACCGCGATGGCATGAAGGCATCAATACTACCGAATGATGAGATGACTTCGAGGTATTCATCTGATTAGAAGGCCACTGTAGTTGTCAAAACCCCCGTAATCGGTTCCAACAATGAAACTCTGTGTTGCTGGGGCCGTATTCGTGAGTGCCGCTTCGAGCGCTGCCGTTGCCGCGCCGATCGAGCTTACCTGCAATGGCACGCTACATCAGTATCTTCCAACTGTGGTTCACGCAGCGTTGTCTCCGACGGCGGCACAGGTTGATCTTGAAGCCATGCGCATCAGCACGCCGTTCGGCCGCTATGGCATAACAAGCGTCGATAATTCATCCGTCAGCTTCAATGGGACGTGGAAGGGCTGGCTTGTGGCCGGTTCGCTCGACCGAACAACCGGCGAAATGAACATGCGGTGGTTGAGCAAGGAGGAGCAGACCAAGCTTTATCGCAGGGAGAAGGCGCAGATGGGAATGTCCGCCGATCTGAAGTGTTCGGTAGCGTCTCGGCTGTTTTGACTCGCAGAAAGCAACGGTGGAATCTTGACTTGCTCGCTTCCTACGCATGGCCGCATTTCTTGCTCGATCTGTCATTCCAGCCGATTCTCGTTCGATGAGACGCGGACGCTGAGCACAGATCAAACTTGGCGGATAACCGCAAATCCGCTCGCCTGGGGAAATGCCGAGCCGGAGATTCTCATCCTGGGCTTCTCGAAGGGTCCCAGCCAAGCTGGTGAGCTTCAACGGCTTCCTCACAATGAAATTCCATACCGAAAGGGCCGGAAACAAGTAGGCAAGATTCTGGCTCATGTGGGCCTGCTTCGGGCCGCCGACCCCGAGGAGCTAAGGGGTCTCGTTGATCAGGCGATTGCCAACACCCAGGGGCGCTTCGGATGGGGCTCACTGGTCCGCTGTACCGTCGAGCGCTTCGACGGCAAGACGTGGGTCGGCAGTGGCGGGATGATCGACGAGTTCATGAAGCATGAGTTTGGCAAGCGAATTTCGCGTGCGTGCGCGACCAAGTTCTTGCGCAACCTACCCCATCGAACGAAACTGGTCATCATGTTCGGCCTTGGCGCTAAGGGGAGCTATGTGTCCGCAGCGCGCCGTGCGATTGAGGCGGCGCGGCCTGGTACTTGGCGAACCGTGAATGAGGTTGCGTATACCGATGGACAGATAACCGTGGTTCACGTTGAACATTTCGCCTCGCAGGGGGCGAACATTCCGAATTGGCTAGGGCAGAACATCCACCCGCGCTCGAAACTCGGTCTGATGGCACGCGAGGCCGTCTCCTTTGGGCTGGCTTCGTTGAATGAGAACACGTCGAAGAGCGCATGCTGAAAGTCCTTTCACTCGCAATCGCGATGCTCAGCCTCGGATCGATCTGCCCGGGTAGAGCCGATGAATGTGATGCGTTAGCTGGTGAAGTCGCTGCGCGCGTACCAGACGTTAGCGTCGGCCGGCGAAGCTCGGTGGTCATCTTTCTTTCCCATCCATCCGTAAAATACGCCTCGATCGGCTGCTTGCCATTCAGGAATTTTGTCGCGGTCGTAGAGGGAAAATATCCGAAAAGTGACTATTTTGATTTTCTCGGCGCCGCCGGTTCGGTCGTGCTCCATGGCAGAGCGGCCAGCGTTCGAGAGGGCGCGATACGCTGCCTCAAGAGAACGTTGTCGAGGCCCGACGAAGACGTGAGCTTAGATTTCGCGGGTTTGTCGTTTAGTTGCTCGGCAGGCAGGCTCTCTACTATTGTCACCGTGCAGATGCAGTAGTACAGGCACGACTGCATCGAGAGTCAACCGAGCCCAGGAATTCCGCCGAACGTCATTGGCCCATGCGCCGAGCCAAATCGAGCAAGAAGTCCGTGTGATCGGACGGATGCACGAACCTTGCGCACCAGCTCCGCCTCCGGCGTATTCATTCCTGAATTCAGCCGAGGTGCACGAAAGACCGTGGCGTATTAGGTGCGCCTCCGCTTTCGCCAGACTCGCATTGGCCATTCCACTTCGAGCACGTCGCCGAGCCCAAGAACCAGAGCTTTGACCTTCCGATGGGCAACGCCAAGTCGGTACGCGAGGTATTCCGGTCGGACGATTGGCACCTCACGTATCCGTTTCGTCATCACGCTTTGCTCAGTTCGGCCTGCCGGCCCCCGCTCAACGGTCAGCGTCACGTCCGCCTCGAGAATTGAGCGCTTGCCAATCGTCTGTTCGGCAAGCTCCGTCGTTTCGGGGCCTTGTGTCTGGGCGCACACGATCTTGGTCCTGAAACGCTGGAAGATGCTGGGAGCCGCATCCTCATAGATCCGCTTGAACTGTGCGATGTCCTGAATGGCGGCGATTGTAGATGCACCCTTGTTCCTTGCGACGTCCAGGAGCTCGGGCCATCGCCGCAGCCGGCCCAGCGCAGGGGCCTCGTCAAGGACGAAGTTCCGGATGCGCGTTTGGCTCACCGGCAATCTGTTGTCGCCGACCGCCGCCGTAATGAAATCGACAGCCATCCCGATCCAGGCCGCGCTGGTTTCCGGATGACGGCCGGACCGCTGAACGATGACGACCTTGGGCTGGTTCGGGTTCGATCCGCTAACCCACTCTCCGAACGAGAATTGCCGCTCACGCGGAACGTCCACCCATGCTTTTGCCAGCGGTCGGAGCACTCGCAGCACGCTGCCACGGAACGTCAACAACAGCGAGACCGTGGTCTTGCTGAGCTCGCCCGATGCATCGAATTCAATGAGACCCGACGCCGGGCGATAGAATTGCTCGAATTCCGTCTTCATTTGTGCGGGCTCGCGGAGGCAGGCCATGTAGAGCTGCGGCAGGCCCCAAGTGTCGCCGTATTTGGCTTTGCACACGATCATGCAACCCGCAAAGAGCGTCGCGGCGCCTTTGCCCCAGAACGCTTCGCTGGTCTGTCCGATGATCTGTTCCGCCGCACTTTCGCAATCGCTGTCGTCGCGAAGATCCCGCCCCATCGCCCAGGCGAACGTTCCCGGACGATCCGGATTGATGACGGCGAACTGTTCGTCCTCCATCGGGAATCCGTCCAATATCTCGCCAGTCGTGTCGTGAACAAACAGGCCGTAATCGGCGGTGGGATTTCGCAGCAGTCGGCCGATCATTTCTTCCAGCAGATAGAGAATGATGCGCGTCTTGCCGGAAGCGATGGCGCCAAGGATCAAGAGGTTTTGAACCTCCATGACGCGCGGGATGAACACGCCTGGCAGCCATTGTATCGTACGATCGGTCCCTTTGTGCTCCTTGCCCAGCAACGCATTGGCGCTCGTAATCGCGGCCACGCCTTTCAAGAGCTTGAGGCCTTCGTAGTGTTCACGACCATCCACAATAGGTGTTGCACGATGGCGCATCCGAAACGCGATAACTCCCGACATGAGCGCAGCGAGCGCTACGCCGATCAGCCGCGGGAGTGTTTCGCGGAGCAGATCGTCAGCGGATAGGGCGACGACGACCAGGCCGTGCGCGTTGATGTTGGACACCAGATCGGTAACGCCAACTTCGACCGCCTTATCGTGCCGCCACGCAGTCGGCGGGATGAGGACAAAGGACAGCGCGAGCCCGAGTAGGCATGACAGCAAAGCCATGCCAATGAGGGCGAATGCCGCTGGCGCCGCCGGACGATACTCATAGTTTGCGAGACGTTTCATGCCGGTCATTCCACCAGGCGGCCGCGGTGGCGCCAAACCACAATTGGGGCCCGCGCAGGAATGAACTGCGGGGGAAGATGCTTGTTGTCGTCGTAAAGCTGCTGGCGCGGAATGTTCAGTTGCTCTGCAAGAGCATCCCAGTCCATGTCATAGGTCGGAGAATACAGGCAGCCATCGGTGTACGGGCTCAGTCGGGCGCAGCGCGGCCAGTTCCCACGCTCTCCCGGTCGCACGATTTCGATGTGCGTCAGGGTCCATCTCCAGGCCTGCGGGCTCGCAACCCCCACCATGACAATCACGGTGGTCAACACGGACGTGATCACCGTCATCTGCGCAGACGAGTGCAATAGCCGCCATCGCTCCCGCCATCCGAGCGTCTCCCGCTCGGGCTTCGGCAGCGGGGGAGGCGTCGGACAGCCGATCTCCGGCGCGATCGTGCCGACCACCTCGCGATACTGCGCGGCCGTCAGACGTGCAAGGGTCCTGGCCGGCAGGCGAACGAACTGCGCCGGCGTCATCTGCTTGAGACGGTTCATCAACTGCCGCGACTCGTTTGCGGCATCCCTCTTCACCTTCGCCGTGTCCTTGCGAAACTTCGTGCGGCGGTCAGCCATCGCGGTCTTCGCCAAGGAACGGCAGGATGCGGCAGATCTCATCCTGCATGATCGCCGACCACTCCGCGATGTCCTTGACCAGGATTTTTGCTTCGTCACGCGGCGCGCCGGTCTGGCGGATTGCCTCGGCATAGTTGTCGGCGTGCCAGGACACGATCGTGGAGGGGAGCGCCTGCAAGCGCTCGTAGATGGCCATGCTGCGAGCGCGGACCTTCGGCATCTCGATCACGGGATAGCGCTTGATCGCGCTCATGAAGGCTTTGCGGGTGTCTTCCTGGCAGTAGCTGATGGCCTTCGTCGGATCGCCCGCATAGTGATTGAGCACCAGCACCGTGTTGGCGTTGGGGAGATTCCGCTCGATGCGCTTGAGCTCGCGGATCATCTGCGAGGCGGAATCCTCACCAGCTTTGCAGACAACAAGCGGCATGACCTGCAATCCCAGGCTCGTGATGTCCTCATCGAGGTCGAGATCCGCAATCGCGACATGGAACAGCGGCGCGAGCGCGCCGCCAACTTCCAGCAAGGTCGAACGCCGCGTCTGCGGCGCGTCCGTTACGGCACGATACCAGGGCGCGATAATGTCGCTGGGCACCAAGTCGTCGCCGCGGCTCTCGCGGTGCTCCGGGACGAGAAGACTTTCCACCGGCACGCCGGCCTTCATTGACAGCTTGCGCTTGGTGTCCATCTGGAAAAGGTCGAGCGGCAGGCCAGCGAGGCTGAAGGCGGTGACGAGCTGCAGCGCGGTCGTCGTCTTGCCGGCGGCGCCTTCGTCGGAGGTCAGGATCAGTGCGGCGGGACCAGCCTCGGCAAATCCGGGTGTCTTGGTGTCCGTGTTGCTGTCTTTCTTCATGCTCTGTGGTCTCAATTTGCGTTGAAATCAGATGAGACATGGCAGCCGGCCATGCTTGTCCTGGCTGACCGGACATCTCGCTGCGTGAGGGATGGGCAAATGCGCCACGCCGACCGGCGTGGCGCATTTGCGCTAGGCCCCGGAGGGGGCGCCGGCGCGCAAGGTGGCCAGGATCTCGTCGCGGCCGGTGCCGGCCTTGGTACGCTGGCGCGCGCGCCAGTACTCCGCATCCGGCAACGGCAGCGCGATGGTGTGGAAGGCCTCGATCGGAACCACGTGGGCGCCAGAACGGAGGTACTGCCTGCTCTTGATCGCCGCCGCGAGGCTGGCGTAGGTGCGCTTGATCGGCTCGAGCGCGTCGCCCTCGAGCACCGGCTGGTAGACCCAGAGCGCGCGCAGCGCGGTCTGCTTCATCCAGCCCTCGGGAGCGCCGCTCGTGGAAATGCCGAGATAGCCGGCGAGGGTGACCAGGTCCTCGCTCGAGACCCACAGGTTCGCCGCACCGAAGATGGCGAACTCGGCCGCGTAGCCGCCCGCCAGGATCCGGGCATTGAGCACCCTGTCGCGCTCCAGCCGGGGGCGGTAAGTCTCATCGATGTAGGTGGCGTGGCGGTGCCCCTGCTCGTCGATGATGACGTAGTCGACGGGGATGCCGGCCGCCGCGGCCACCGTCACATGACCGACTTCCTGGATAATGAGCCGCGTCATCGGCGGGATCTCATCCTCAGCGGCGATGCGACCGAGGGGCAGCGGGTAGGCGTCGAGATTCTTCAGCATATGGTGATCCTCTTGTGAGCGGGCGGTCATCCACCCACCCGCGATCCTTCCATCGCCCGCAAGACCAAGCGAATGAATGAATGGGCGCGAAATCCTGGCGTGCGATCAGTGTGTTAAGGCTATCCACGTCAGCTTTGAAGCTGGATGAGCCCGGCCATCAGCCGCCACTGATTACGGAACAGCGGTGGAGGGCCGCTCGACCGAAAGCTCTCGCGTTGTCCGCGCGATCCGGATGATGCCGGCGACGGCTTCTGCACTGCGTAGCCCCTGGTCGAACTGATCCGCGGAGATCGCCAGGATCAGGAACTCCCTCAATCTCGTCCACGCCCGCGACAATTGGGTCTCACAGGGCTGGGCGGCGAGCACTTGCCGTGCGATCCCGAACAACTCGGGGCCGAGCCGGGCCTCGACGCCGGCGTTGATGCGTCCGATGAAGCGCGCGATCTCGAACGTCTTCCCGAAGGAAGCTCCATATTTCATCCAGAGCTCCGCAGGATTGATGTCGGCGGAAATCGCGATCTGGCAGGCTTCGACCGAAGACACATCCGTGCTGGGATGGTTGTAGGCTAGCTCCAACTGCGCCGCCGCATCGGTGGCGCCCATGTCGACTGCCACCTTGTGAGCCGCCGACACGCGCTGGGCACGGTCATAGGCGCGAGAGATCAGCCTCACCGCTTCCGTCTCGGCCAGGATCTTGTTGGTCAACTCCGCCGCGTACGGTGCAGCCCCATGGTCCATCTGCAGCTTAAGGGGGGCCCACAATTTGAGCTCGGCCTCCGATTCAAACGCGGTGCGACTCGTCAAATGCTCGCGTCCGACGTTCAGCCGATAGTCAACGGTATCGGACCCGCCGCCAAGCTTGCCCAGCTCCTCTTTGGCTTTCGCTCCGCTCCCAAGCACCGCGGCGAGGCAGTGGTAAGCCAGCAGCGTTTGTACGCCGAGAGCGATGTTGAGGTGCTGCACCACATCCCTTTGCTTGTAGCGGCCGGCAAAATCCTTCTTCGGCGGCATCTCCTTCACGATGGCCATCACCATGTTGCTATTGCCGGTCTGCAGCACCTTCGGCAGAATCTCGAAGATTGCCAGCGGCGGGGGGATCTCACCGTAATCCCGCGCGTCCTGTTCGCGCTGCCGCACGGCAGCGTTCTCTCGCCGCTTGCGCGCCTTCTTGCGCCTGTCCTTCTCGTTCGCCGTATTGGACGCCTTCGGCAGGACTTTCTTCGCCACGTTTAACCTCCTGAATTGATCGCCTTGGATGGAATTGCGCGGATTGCGCCTAGCTCTTGCCGCCGAACTGCAGCCGGCGATCAAAAGCGCCGATGCGGACGAACAGCGTTTCGAGATTGCGCGCGGCCGTGATCATCATGACCGGCCTGTTGTTACGCATCCCCTGGATGCCGCGAGTGACCAGACCGGATTCATCCCAGAGCTGGACCGGTGCGGTCTGCAGGACTCCGTTGCGCACCATGCGCTCCACGGCGGAGACCGTTACCCAGTTGCCGACGTGAAAGCGAACCGGAGTGGTCGCGGTCGGCAGATAGGGAGGAAGGCCGAGCTGGGCCGAGATTTCCAGGATGCAGGGGCGCTTGTCGCCGACAGCGTGCTGCAGCTTCTGCGTCAGGGACCGCATCAGCGTCTGTTGAAAATCCACCCCCACCGGCGTTTCGCCGATTGCCTCGATCGCACACACAAAGTCCCATGCTGCACTCACGTTGACTTCTCCTCTGACTAAGCCTCTTGACTAGGTGGCTACGGCAGGAGCCGCAGTTTGCAATCGCCGCAGATGAAATGGGCGTCCGGTTTGGCCCAGGCGTTCTGCCCGCAACCGGCGCACTGGTATCGCGTCTTGCTCTGGCGCTTCTTCAGCGCGATCTTGCGTGCGGCTTTCGTCGTGCGCTCCACGTACGCGAGCGCGAAACCCTTCGCGATCAGCTTGTCAGCGGCGCGGTCAAACGGGCCGCCAGGCCTGACATAGTGCGTCATCCGCTGGCCCGTCTTCTCGCCGCCCGGCCGCCCGGTGTGCGAGGGCACGAGGCCGATTTCTTCCATCTTGGCCGCCCACTGCAAGTTGTGATAGCCACCACGCGAGACCTTGCCATGGTGGTGCTGCCACTGGTGGGCCATCTCGTGACCGAGCGTCGACAACACCCGCTTGGCGCCGCGCTGTGCGAAGTGCGCCGGGTTGAGAGCAATTTCGTCGGTGATGATGGTGCCGTCTGAGGACCGGAAGCGCCGTCCTGCGAAGAAGCCCAACGCGCGCTTCTTGCGCTGTAGCGTGATCAGGCAAGGCGGCAACTCGCCGCCAAACAGCTTCTGGTTAAACGCCTTCCAGGCGCGACCGATCGGTCCATACGATTGTGACATCGGATCGATCTTGCGCCGGGCCTTCGAGCGGTGGCGCTGTTTCGTACGATCCACTGCCGATCGTTTGCCGCGCAGCTTGGTCTTGTTGGTGCGCGCCATCACATCGCTCCGCGCGCGTTCGACATGCTGATCTTCGCGAGCGGCATGTCCGGTCGGTTCCTGACAAGCCAGCCGAGGAGGTCGCGCGCCCAAGCCCGACGCATCGAGCGCGTCAACTCGATCAGGCCGTCATCCTTCACCTCGTAGAGCGCGGCATCGACCGTCATGGGCTGGATGAACTGTCCGGTGTACCACTTGGCCTTCGCCCAGCTGGAGTCGCAGGCCACGATCAGTGCGCCGAGGGGCAGCGTGGCGTCAGCGCCGGGCTTGAGCTCGACGCCGCAGAAGGCCCAGCCATTGTCCCGGGCGGGATCGATAGAATGGACCCAGCGGCGCCAGCTACGGAGATTCGTTTCGGCGCCCCATCGCCGGGACGGCGACATTGCCGCGATCGCTGCCATGGCGCTGTCGTGGTGCCGCGCCACGTATTGGTCAGTGGCGGGCACCGTTACGGCAATCGACTTTGTCGCCGTGACATCATTCATTGCTGCTTGCTCTTAGCTTCGTAGCGTTAGCTCCGAAACTAATCGCGAATGGCCTTCAAACTAATAGAGGTGAGTTCGAATGTTTGAGGAGCCTCAGCAACGGAGGACGTCAGGTTAGGTCCCAGGAAGCGCTGTCCGCCCGCGAAGCCCAGATGGATCGTGATGGCCTGTTGGAAGGGCACCCTCGGCTACGAATTGCAGAGACTTGCCTATCGATACGTCCACTCGAGCGCTTGCAGCATCGCGACCCATTCGCATTGGCGCAGCCCGTATCAAACTACCTGTTCGAAGCTTCAGTTCTTCCTCGGGAGGGCAACGTCGCATTAACCTCTAAGGTCGGTCGCCCGAAAACGAAGGTCGTTGCTCAAGGATTCGTTGAGTAATCCAGCCTACGCAACGAGAGAACGATAATGGACGATGGAGACAAGCGATGGGTAGTCTGACGATGCCTGCATATGCCTACTATCTGGCGCGCGGCCGAGAGAGGAAGGACCCAGCGAAATCGAGTGCTTGGAATGACAAGAGTGAGAAGACATTGAACGGCCTCTTTGAACTATTCGACCACCCGCTGATCAAAGAGATCGCGGTTCGTGAGGGGGCAGTCTCAGCTCGATTCCCTGACGCTAATCTCCGCCAATCCAATTGGCGCCACCACAATGGTTGAAGAGGATCGGTTTGCGAGACCTAAGCTCGAGAGTATTCTGAATGAACTTCAAAATCGGGGCACGATTGTCGTTCCATCAATCGGACACTTAAAAGGCAATCATAAACTGATGCGTCGGTTGTGTGACCACCCCATCGCTCCAGTTTCAATTGACCGAGCTAGGATTAGGATTGCACTGGTAAAGCGGGCATTGTTGCAGCAACCTGAGGGTCGGCCCACCAGCGAGTTTACGAAAATCGTGTGTGATTTCTTCGCTTGGCTCATACAAAGCGCGCTCAAAAATCAAAGGCTGCTAGAGACTTCGCGTCAGCATTATCCCAAGACCGCGCAGCCAGCAATTCGTCGCAAGCGTTCACCAAAGAGACTCGGCGTGAAAAAGCCAAGAGGCGCCAAGCCCGAGGACAGTCGTACGACAGAGAGGACTTTGAGCAATTGAATGTTTGTCCCGGCGAGACGCTTCAAACATTCGAACTCACCTCTATAGGTTTGCGACATGTTCGACTCTATTGACTCGACGAAGGTAGAGACGCGCAGAGAGCGCGTCGTCCCGACGAAAGCGAGTCGAGCCATGCGTCTGCGGCCCTCCCGAGAGTCCGCGTCCCAAGAGCGGAAGGACAAGCGCCCGCAAAATGACGCCTCAGCGGTACTCTCAAACCGCATGAGCGCGGCCTCGGCACAGCAGAACAGGGCCGCCTGGTTCGGCGAGGCGCGCGACCACCTCTTGCTGGAGATCGGTTCCGACGTCGAAATCTGCAAGAGGTTGTTGGAGCGGCTCAAAGAGACCTATGGGCACGTCGCCTATGCGGAGGGGCAACTTTGGCACTATGCGGCAACGCATTGGGAGGCTTTTCCCGAACATAAGCTCAGAGCGCTCGTCCAAGAATTTGATGGCGCGCGGTATCCGACGCCCTCGGGATCGGTGGCATGGATCAAACTGGGCAAAGGCAAGATCAATTCCATTCTGCATGAATTGCTCAAGAGCTGTTCGGAGCCTGGCTTTTTTGACGCGCGCGCGATTGGTATCAACTGCGCGTCGGGGTTCATTCAGTTTGGCGAGAAAGGGACGCCTACTCTTCGCCCGCATTCGCCGGAACATCGCGCTCGCCATACGCTTTGTGGTCACTGGAAGCCGGGCCGATCGATAAGGCTGCCGCCAAAGTCGCTATTGCGGAAACTATTAGACGGAGTATTCAAAGGCGATCCCGATCGCTCTGAAAAGGTGCAGCTGCTCGCAGAGATCTGCGGCGTTGCCGCGCTCGGCCACGCAACCAAGCTCTTGCAGCCGCGTTCGGTCATTCTCTACGGTCCGCTTGCGGAGAACGGCAAAGGCCAAATCCTGGATCTCGTGCGGGGTCTGCTGCCTGAAGCGGCCGTCTGCTCTGTCCCGCCGGCAATCATGAGCGACGAGCGACACATTATCGCGCTTGCGGGCAAGCTCTTGAATGCGACCGACGAGCTCTCGGCCGCCGCTGTCGCCTCCGATCGGTTCAAGTCGGTCGTCACCGGGGATCCTGTCCCTGGACGCGACGTGTACAAGAGCCGGATCGAATTTCGTCCAATGGCGCAACACGTCTTCGCCGCAAACGCACTGCCGCCGTTTATTGGCGGCATGGACCGAGGGGTGCAGCGCCGCCTTTGCGTTGTCCCCTTCAATCGCATTATCCCCGTTACCGAACGGATTGAAGGAATTGGCAAGCTGGTAGGGCAACGCGAACCTGACCTCCTGCTCGCGTGGGCGATTGACGGAGCATCGCGCGCCCTTCGGGAAGGCGTGTTTACGACTCCAAGCTCCTGCCGACAAACACTGCGCGAATGGATCTTTGCGGCAGATCCGGTTGCGGCTTGGATCGAAGAGCGCGTGAAGGTCGAGGCGGACGGCGACGTGAGAAAGGGGATCAAGACGCGCGACGCCTACACGGAGTTTCGGTCATGGGCCGCGGCGGAAGGCTTCAAGACCCTACCGGAGATCAACGGCTTCGTGCAGCGCGTTTTGTCCGCCGGTCGCGGAATCGAGCACCGCAGGAGTGGAAAAGAGGGCAGGCGGTTCATCGGAATGCGGATTCGTCACAAGGAAGAAATCTAGCTCCAAGATGCGTCATCTCAGCACTTTCAATGGCTTAGGCCGCATTCGTTGTCGCGGCCTCAGCCCATTGGCTGAAGATCGCCGCTGGACTCGAGGTTGAGATCTCCGCGCGAGCGGCCGCTTACGATCAAGCAGCGCGCCGTCAGTACCTGAAAGTTGATGGGAATCGAGATGATTCAAAAATTGCAAGGTCAGCCTTCTTTCTCGATCACAGTGGCTCCGCCGTCGGGCAGGCGTCCTCGTCCGATCTTGCGCCATGGCGCAGAGACGCATTTGTGCCTCACCGATCCTCTTCGCGTGACGTACCATTACCCGGTCAGCTATATCCGACCGGGTCGAAAGACCGCCAGCCGCGTTTGGGTCCGAGACCACGAATTCATACAGGTGCGGACGGCCCGCCGCTCTGAAACCACCCCGGCGTATCGAATTGTCTCTCCAGATGCTGAGCGTCAACCCGTTGAAATTGTGGAGTTCGACAACCGTCTTTGGTGGCCCATTGGCGGCCATAACCTCGCAGTGCCATTCTTTGCAGCACTTGCGGCTGGCGATTCGTCGGCCGTTAGTCTGCTCGGCACGTCGCTTGTCCGGACGGGCAAGCGCGTTACCACCATCGATGCGGTTAACGCGGGCAGAATCGTCGACGACGGTCGCATCAAAGCTGCAATTGATATCCAACGCGCGGCCGACGATCTCCTGATCGTCGAGAATCAGATTCTGATGGCGGACGGTGAGCCTGTGTACGTTCTTTGGAACCATCGGATTGATCCGAAGCTCACAATTCGCTCCTGTTATGACTTCATTGAAACGTTGTATGGTGCAGACATAGATTTTGGATATGATGATCTCACTACCGCTCTCACGTTCGGAACTGTCTTTGCTCCCACTGAACTGGAAAGGCTTGCATCGCTTCTTCGCACCGTCGACGCTGACATCGCACGGCACGCGACGATCGAGGTATCCGGCATTCGGAAATTTGGCTCCGATCCACTTGAGGTCCAAACAGATGCGGCATTTCGCAAGCTCCTCCGCTTGGCGGCTGTGCCCCGGCGATTGCCCAGGGCTGCCGCCGTTGAAGTCCGCCAGAAGGTGACAGAACTTCAGCAAGCGGCAAGCGCATCTTCCACCTTAGTTCGCGCCCGCGCCATGCAGGCACATCTGGATTGGCTGGAGTTGTTTCCGTGGCTGTCCAGCTTTCATGTCGAGCACCGCTTTCTCAAGCATGTGATTGGTAACATCCGTGAGGAAGGTAATCGACGGGGTGTATTCACTCCGTTTACAAAATTCGAACCGCTTACCGAAGAAGAGGATGCGATTGTGGGAGCGCTCGCCATATAGCGCGGCTGCAAAGCTGATCTGCCTTAAACGCGCGGTTCGACGACAGCATTGGGTGATCTGCAAGAAGACAAACCTGCTTCGAACTGGGATCGGGCCTCGGGCGACCAGAGCCGCGATCAATCCCCCGTCGGGAGCCTTGGCGTTCGAAGTTGATCGACTAGGGCCATTAACATGGCAAACACGGGCAGCAAGGCGGATGCCGGCGCTCTGCAGATCCGGAGATGCGCCGCAGTGTGCCGATTGTCGCCAACAAGATTCTCCACGATTCTTGTGCGAATAGCTGCGATGGCTGCGTCGACGCCAGCACAGGTGAAGGAGGGGCGGGTTGACCTGTGTGCGGCCACGCACCCAAGAGGATGGTCATATATCTTCTCTAGCGCCGCCTCGCTGGAGGCGCTGTCGCGAGACCAATTACAACCGCAACGCACGGTTTGGCGCCGGCAAGCGACGTCTGCCCTCCTCAGAGTTCCTGATCCATGAGGTTACGGAAAATCCGCAGAGACTTGGTCATCTCCTCGCAGATTATCCGCAACTTCGGTCTCGCGATGTTTCGGTCTCGTTCTGTCAGCGTCAGGATTGCCTCAAAAACCTCATCTGAATAGTACGCAAGCAGCAGCAGGTGCTCGCCTCTTGGCCCGCAAGTGCCCTCAAGCCAGTTCTTGATGGTCCTTTCTCCAGCCCCGGTCCATTGCCGAATCTTCTTCGTCATATGGGGCGTCGACCTCGATCCCTTCTTCAAGGCCTCGCTGACGGCCCGCGCGTAAACCAGACGGGGCGCATTATCACCGCTTCCATTGCGAAAAATTCTGCCTGTCTTTGGCAACATTTTTCCAATCCCTTCTAGTTAGATACTCGACACACTCGCGGAGTAGCGATCCTCAGCATCCCCTTCAGTTGGCGCCACGTCCAAGCCCAAGACCGGTTAGTATCGTGGAACGCAAAGATACGTCGAGAACACCGCCTCTCAGCCAGCGGACGGAGGACCCACATTCTCCTCGATCGCTTCGCGCGGCGCAGTATGTGCGCATGTCCACGGAGCACCAGAAATATTCGACGGAAAACCAGTCCGATATAATTAAGCGCTATGCGGCGCAGCGAGGATTAGAAATTTCCCGCACCTATATCGACGCCGGTCGGAGCGGGCTCAATGTCGAAGGGCGACCCGGTCTGCAACGCCTGCTGGCCGACATCGAGGGCGGAGCGGCCGATTTCTCAGTCGTTCTTGTCTATGATGTGAGTCGCTGGGGACGGTTTCCGGATTCCGACGAGGCCGCGTTCTACGAATACCGCTGTCGCGCGGCCGGCGTGAAGGTTGCTTACTGTGCGGAAGAGTTCGAAAATGACGGCAGCATCGGCTCCGACGTCCAGAAGGTCGTCAAGCGGCGCATGGCAGCCGAATACAGCCGCGAACTTTCAGTCAAGGTGTTCGCCGGCCAAAAGCGCCTCATCGAGTTGGGCTTTCGCCAAGGCGGCCCGTCAGGCTTCGGCCTGCGCCGTCAACTCGTTGATGACCGCGGCGAATCGAAAGGGATCTTGCAGCGCCGTCAGCACAAGAGCATTCAGACCGATCGTGTCATCCTGGTGCCCGGGCCGCAAGAAGAAGCAGAGATTGTTGCCGGGATATATCGCGATTTCGTGGAGCGGCGGCTCAACGAGGCGACGATTGCAGACAACTTGAATAAGCGAGGTATCCGAACTGATCTCGATCGGTCCTGGACCCGCGGTACCGTCCATCAGATCCTCATCAACGAGAAATACATTGGCAACAATGTCTGGAATCGTGGTTCGTTCAAGCTGAAGCAGAACCGCATCCGGAATGATCCGCAGACTTGGGTGCGAGCCGAAAATGCTTTTCAACCAATCGTCGATCGGATGCTGTACGACGCTGCTCAAGCGATCATCGACGCACGTTCACACCGGATGACCGATGAGGAAATGCTAGTCTGCCTTCATCAGCTACTGCTTTCCCAAGGAGCTCTTTCCGGGCTTCTGATCGATGAGACGGACAGCTGCCCGTCCAGTGGTGCATTCCAGCGACGCTTCGGCAGTTTGATCCGTGCCTATCGTCTGGTTGGTTACACGCCCGAAAGGGACTTCAACTACATCGAGATCAATCGAACGCTTCGAAGGCTCCATCCAGCCGTCATCGAGGAGGTCATCGGGGGACTTGAGCATTTTGGCGGGTGCGTCAGCCAACAGGCATCCTCCGAATTGCTGATCGTGAACGACGAGTTCTCCGTCTCTGTCGTGATCGCGCGCTGTCGCGAGACAGCCGGAGGTGCCTTGCGATGGCGGGTTCGATTGGAGCGGAGCTTGATGCCCGATGTCACCGTCGCGGTCCGGATGGACAGTTCAAATATTTCAGCTCGAGACTACCTCATCTTGCCGACCCTAGACATGGACGAGCGAGTGTTGCGGCTGCAAGAGCACAACGGCATCTCGCTCGATGCTTACCTGTTCGATTCCATGGAGCCGCTCTTCGAGATGGCAGAAAGAGTCCCCCTCAGGGAGGTTGCGTGATGGCAGAATCCAATTCGCTCGCCGTGCAGATCGTTCCTGTCTCACAGGTATCGGTCGTCAACCCGCGGATACGCAACAAGAAAAGCTTCCGGGAGCTGGTCGAAAACATTGCTGCGTTGGGCCTCAAGAAGCCGATTACCGTCACCAGGCGAGAGGAGCAGCAGGGTGTCAGATACGACCTGGTCTGCGGTCAGGGGCGCTTGGAGGCGTTCATGGAGCTGGGGGCCAGCGAGATCCCGGCGCTTGTCATCGAAGCCAGTGTTGAAGACTGCATGGTCAAGAGCCTGGTAGAGAACTGTGCCAGGCGCCAGCATCACGCCATCGACCTGCTCCATGACATCGGTGGCATGAAACAACGTGGCTATACCGATCCGGAGATCGCAAAGAAGACCGGATTGTCGCTCGAATATGTTCGCGGCGTCGGCCGTTTGCTCGCGCAAGGTGAGCAGCGTCTGCTGAGGGCGGTCGAAGCTGGACATATTCCAGTGAGCGTCGCCGTACAAATCGCGGACGCCGACGATATCGGCATCCAGGAAGCGCTTCATCAGGCCTACGAACGAAATCTCTTGCGGGGCCGAAAATTGATGATCGTGAAGCGCATTGTCGAGAGCAGGCGGCGTCGCGGGCGAGCAATTCGTGGGAGGGGTCCGAAAGAGGCGTCACAGAAGCTATCCTCCCGCACCCTGCTACGTGCCTACAAGGAGGATACGGACCGCAAGCGTCTCCTGATACGCAAGGCGGACGCGACTCGAAATCGACTGCTCTTCATTGCTCATGCGATGCGTGAGCTCTTTGGAGATGAACGATTTGTGTCCCTCCTGAAGGCGGAAAAGCTCGATTCCGTGCCGAAGAAGTTGTTGGGACGGATGGAACGAGGAGACGTCGGATAATGCCCCACAAACCTGATCGGCGTCCCATCACAATGGCGTTCGAGAAAGAGCGCGTGACTCTTCCTATTGGCGCTATTCAGCCGCTCCGTCTGATCAACGATGCGGTCAAGAAGTCTCCGAAGTATAGCCAGATCCAATCCTCCGTACGAGAGATCGGGCTTGTAGAGCCGCTTGTTGTTGCGCGAGATCGGAGCGAAAAGGGCAAGTATCTCCTCCTCGACGGACATTTGCGGCTCGCCGTCCTCCAGGAGCTGGGGATCACGGAAACGACGTGCCTGGTCGCGACCGACGACGAGGCATTTACATACAACAAGAGAGTTAGCCGGATCGCGACCGTTCAGGAGCGCAACATGATCCTGACCGCAATCAAACGAGGGGTCCCGGAAGAACGCATCGCGAAGGTGCTCAATGTGAACGTGTCTCATGTCCGGCTAAAGACGCGCTTGCTGGACGGCATCTGCACCGAAGCGGTCGAGTTGCTCAAGGACAAGCACGTCCCGATTGCAACATTTGCGGAGTTGCGGAAGATGCAGCCGATGCGACAGATAGAGGCGGCCCAACTCATGGTCGCCATGAACAAATTCTCTATCACGTATGCGAAGTCCCTGGTGGGAGCCACTCCGCAGTCGCAATTGGTTGAAACGGCAAGACCAAAGCATGTCGAAGGCCTTACGGATGAACAAGTCGCGTTGATGGAGCAGGAATCCGCGAACCTGGATCGCGAGTTTCGTCTCATGGAACAGTCGTATGGAGCCGATCATCTCGATCTTGTCGTCGCAACTGGCTATCTTCATCGCCTGCTTGAGAACGCCCGGATTGTGCGTTACCTCGCTCAGAACTTTCCTGAACTCCTCGCCGAATTTCAGAGGATCGCCGAACAGCAGAAATCGGCGGCCTAGGAGCCTTTCCCCGTTGCAGGTCGTTTTGCTTGCCGGCCGAGCCGCCGTGTCACTGGCGCCATGCATTGTCACTGCCGGCTTCTTGATCTCGTTCCATTCTGCCTGGCTCCTTACGCCGACCGGGCAGCCACCGGCGACCTTCACCAAAAGTGTGCCCTTCGATCGCTGCGCGTCCGACAGTCCCCCGCGGCATCACAGAGTTACAGTTTGGCTGGAATTTCCGTGACGGGTTAAGAGCCGAGAGGAGAGTCTCGCGGCGCCCGTCATGGAGATATCCCATGACCCAACTGAATGTTCTGGATGCCGCTCGCGATGCGCGTGGCGGCTACAAGGTGGATCTGAGCCGCGGTGAGCGCGTCGGCCGCGTCGCATCGGAATGGTTTTCCCGGCCGGCGGACGAGCGTTACCTGTCGCTGTCCGAGCTCCACGCCGCCGTGCGCGGTCGCGCCGAGCGGAGCCGGACCCGGACAGTCGAAAGTGCAGCGATCAGGGTGGAGGCGAATCGTGACGATGCTGAGCGGCTGACGCTGATGCTGCCAAGCGAGGATGCGCCGCTTGCGCCGACCCACTGGAGTTTTGGTCAGCTTGCAACAATGGTGGGCGCGCCGTCCGCCTATTTGCGGCAGCTTCCAGCGCCGCTCGCCGCTATCAATTTACAGTACGGACTGACCTCCAATCGTGCGGAGCTGATCAAGACGCTCGAGGTGCGGGACGGACATGCTGAACTTCGCGCGGTCACCAGCCCCGACTATGGGCGCATCTTCGATCAAGAACTCGTGGCCGCCGTGCAGCGCATTGCCGGCAACGGCACTGGCGACACCCGCTGGAAAGTACCGGGCGTGCTCGACTGGTCGACCGGCATCTACAATCCGCGGGTTGATATCACGAAAGCCACGACGACGTTGTACGCATCGGATCGTGACGTATTCCTGTTCCTGGTCGACGACCTCAACCCGATCGAGGCGGGCAAGCTGCCGGACGGCTCGCCCGACCTCTACTTCCGCGGCTTTTATTGCTGGAATTCCGAGGTCGGCGCCAAGACGCTTGGGATCGCGAGCTTCTATCTCCGCGCCGTGTGCCAGAATCGCAATCTCTGGGGTGTGGAGGATTTCGAGGAGATCACCATCCGACACTCCAAATACGCCGCGTCCCGGTTCGCGCACGAGGCGGCGCCGGCGCTCACGCGCTTCGCCAACTCCTCGCCGGCGCCGTTCGTCAATGGCATCAGGGCGGCACGGGAGCGGATTGTTGCGCGCACGGATGAGGAGCGCACCGAGTTTCTGCGCAAGCGTGGATTCGGCAAGTCGGAGACGGCTAAGATCATCGAGACGGTACTCGCCGAGGAAGGCCGCAAGCCTGCGAGCATCTTCGACTTCGTCCAAGGCATCACCGCCGTGGCGCGCGACAAGCCGTACCAGGACGCCCGGTTGGATCTCGAGGCGAAGGCCAAAAAGTTGCTCGATCGGGCAAACTGAGGCCGTTCGCGCTGCCCCGATGGAGCACGCGTGACGAGCCTCAGCTCTCGGTTTCTCCGGCTGGCGCCGCCCTGCAGAGTTAGAGGGCGGCGCTTCGCTTCGTGACGGGCCAGAAGGTCGAGAGAGGTTCTCGACCGCCCGTCGCGGAGAAACTTCAATGGCTAAATCTGTTCGGAAGATCGTCCTGAGCCAGTCACGCGATATTCCTTTCAACCGGCTGGTGCTGAGCCAGTCCAATGTCCGCCGTATCAAGGCGGGCGTCTCGATCGAGGAGCTTGCACAGGACATCGCGCGGCGCACGCTGCTCCAGAGCCTCACCGTCCGCCCGGTCCTCGACGAGGGCGGCGCCGAAACCGGCGTGTTCGAGATCCCGGCGGGCGGACGGCGTTATCGCGCGCTCGAGCTTCTGGTCAAGCAGAAGCGGCTCGCCCGCAATGCGCCAGTTCCCTGCGTCATCCGAACCGACGGGCTCGCCGAGGAGGATTCGCTGGCTGAAAATGTGCAACGCGCCCCGCTACACGCACTTGATCAGTTCCGTGCGTTCCGCGACATGAGTGAGAAGGGCATGAGCGAGGACGAGATCGCTGCTGCCTTCTTTGTCAGCGTCCAGGTCGTCAAACAACGGCTCCGGCTCGCCGCCATCTCGCCAGCGCTGCTCGACGTCCATGCCGAAGACGGCATGAGCCTCGACCAATTGATGGCGTTTGCGGTCAATCCGGACCACGAGCGCCAGCAGCAGGTATGGCAGGCGGTACAGCGCTCGCACAACAAGGAGCCGTATTACATCCGGCGTCTGCTCACCGAAGGCGCCGTGCGCGCCTCCGACAAGCGCGCCCAATTCGTCGGAATCGAGGCTTATGAGGCCGCCGGCGGCGACATCATTCGCGATCTTTTTCAGCAGGATGACGGCGGTTGGCTGCAAGAGCCGATGCTGCTCGATCGGCTCGTCGCCGAGAAGCTGGAACGCGAGGCGGGCAACATCCGTTCCGAAGGTTGGAAATGGGTCGAGGTCGCGGTCGATTTTCCCTACGGCCACATCTATGGTCTGCGCCGCATCTCCGGCGAGTCCGTCCTGATGACCGACGAGGAGCAGGCTGCGGCCGAAGCGCTGCGCGCCGAGTACGAGCGTCTAGAGCAGGAGCATTCCGACGTCGACGTCCTTCCCGAAGGGATCGATCAGCGCCTTGGCGAGATCGAGACGGCCCTTGCCGAACTCGATGAGCGGCCGGTCCAGTACGATCCTGACGAGGTCGCGCGTGCGGGTGCCTTCGTCAGCATCGATGCGTCGGGCGCGCTTCGGGTCGAGCGCGGCTATGTCCGTCCCGAGGATGAGCCGGCAGTTCCGCAGGCGGAGGGAGAAGTTGACGCCGAGCGGAGTGCCATCCCAGCGGCGACCTCTGCCTCCGGAGATAAGACCGAAGGGCAGACAGGCACCTCGGCAAATACCGAGGAGCCCGATCAGGAGGAAGGCATCAAGCCGATCCCAGACCGGCTGATGACCGAACTCACAGCGTATCGCACCCTGGCCTTGCGCGACGCGCTGGCAGGGGACCCGGACGTTGCGTTCCTGGCGGCACTGCACGCGCTTTGCCTGAAACTGTTTTACCGCTACACGCCCGAATCCTGCGTCGATATCGACGCCAAGAGCGTCGTCTTCGGCAGCCAGGCGCCGGGCCTTGGCGATGCCACGATCGCCAAGTCCGTCGACGAGAGGCACCGGCAGTGGTCGGAGCAGTTGCCGCGTGACTCAGCCGAGCTCTGGGATACGCTCGCGACCTTCGACCGGGACAGTCGCGATGCCCTGTTCGCACATTGCATCGCGCTGAGCGTCAATGCGGTGTACGAGCCCTGGAATCGGCGCCCGCGTGCGCTGGGCCACGCCGACCGCCTCGCCGAGGCAGTCGGGCTCGACATTGCTGCCGCAGGCTGGACGCCGACCGTCGACAACTACTTGGGGCGGGTGACCAAGGCGCGCATCCTGCAAGCCGTCCGCGAGGCCAGGGGGGAGACTGCGGCTCAGCTCATCGAGCACCTGAAGAAGGGCGAGATGGCGGAGCGGGCGCAAGAACTCCTCGCTGGCACGGGCTGGCTTCCGGAGCCGCTGCGCACGCCCGGCCAGGCCATCAGTACCACTTCAGTAGACGTGGAATCTGACCAAGTCTCGCGGTCCGATTCAATCGGCGAGGACACGAAACCTGCCGAACGCGAAGCGGCTAGGCCCGGTGCAGAGCATCCGGCGGAAGACGACGCAATTCTCACAGACGAGCCGCTTGTCGCGGCCGAGTAGGCGAGCAGAAGCGTCGATCTCGAAGGCCCGCCGTCACTGGCGGGCCTTCTTTTTTGCTGGAGATTGTCATGTCAGCCCAACTATCCGATCTCGCCCGCCGGCTGGCCGAGCGGGCCGAACTCGTCTGCCGGCACTATCTTTCAAATGGCCGGCGCGTTGGCCGCTATTGGGTCGTCGGCGACGTTCACAACACGCCTGGTCGATCCATGTTTGTTCGGCTACGCCGCCGTCATGGGGGTAAGGGAGCGGCCGGCAAGTGGACCGATGCCGCCACCGCTGAACACGGCGATCTGCTCGACGTCATCAGGGAAAGCTGCGGCTTCGTTGAATTCCGCGATGTCCTTGCCGAGGCGCGGCGTTTTCTCTGCCTGCCGCAGATCGAGGCGGAGTCTAAATCGCCGCTCCCACCCGTTCCCATCGGTTCGCCGGAATCGGCTCGGCGCCTGTTTGCCATGTCCAAGCCCATTCATGGCACGCTCGCAGAAACATACCTCCGGACGCGGGGCATTTTGGGCTTGCATGAGCTTACCAGCCTTCGGTTTCACCCGCGTTGCTACTACAGGCCGGATAATGACCTCCCGACTGAGACCTGGCCGGCCCTGATCGCCGCCGTCACCACGCTCACCGGCATCGTCACCGGCGTTCACCGTACCTGGCTCGACCCCTCCGGTCGCAGCAAGGCGCCGATCGACACACCACGCCGCGCGATGGGCCTGTTGCTCGGCAACGCTGTCCGATTTGGACGGGCTCATGATGTCCTCGCCGCAGGCGAGGGCATCGAGACCATGCTCTCCTTGCGTTGTGCCCTGCCGACCTTGCCAATGGCGTCAGCGCTATCGGCCAACCATCTCGCGGCCATGCTGCTGCCATCCAACCTGCGCCGGCTCTACATCGCCCGTGATGCTGATGCTGCCGGAGAGACAGCCGCAACCACTTTGGCGCAGCGTGCCCAAGCCGCCAGTATCGAGGCGATCCAACTCTCGCCCCGGTTTGACGATTTCAACGAGGATCTGCGCACCCTTGGCGTCGATGAGCTCCGGGCGGCTCTTCGCATTCAGCTTGCGCCTGCGGATGTCGTCCGCTTCTTGCCCTCAGCAGTCGCGCTCACGGCATGAGCGCCTGCGTCTCGCTGTCAGCGTCGACAGCCGGATCAAGGCGAAGCCTCGTTGTGAGAGCGCCGCGCCCGGCCTTCTAGAGGGCGATCGAACGGCAGGCGGGCCGGACCGGCAATGGCAGGGCGCGGCTATTTTCCGCCGGCGGTGGTCACCGCAGATCAACAACGATCAGTCAATCCGCCTTTGCATCGCGAAGCAAAATAGCCGCACCCTGCCATCCTCCGCTGTCGCTTCGGCCCTCCGCGTTGCTTCGGGTTCTGGTCCGGCCCGCCCGCCGCCTGAGTGATCGCCACGAAGGCCGCGATGGTCGCGGCCGATCCACGGAGGGCCTTATCCCATGACAGAACGTGACGACACCGAATTCGAACCGCCGCACGGTTCATCCCCGCTTCACCACGTTCTGACCGAACTGCAACTCTACGGCTATCGACCGTTCAGCGACGAACTCGATCCGAGGCCGCTTCCCGAAGCCAAGACGATCGTAGCGGCCGTTGCCGACGTCTTCGATGCCTTCGTGGCAACCCTGAGCGACAGCCGCATGGAGCCGGACCTGGAGGACCTGCTCTGGTCGACGGTCAATCTGTTCCATCGAGCCGCAGGCCGGATCGAGCGACAGCTCGACGACAACGAGCAGGCTCAACGAAGGAGCCAACACGAGCAGGATGGCTCTGAGGTGCGGTCGGTTGAACTGGAGCGGCTTGTCACGGAAGGACTCTCGTTGATCGAACGCCGCAACTGCATGGAGCTGTTCCGAGAGCAAGCCATTGCACAGTTCGAAACCCACACTGGTTCGCTGTGGCGCCCGCGATCCGGGTCGCTCGTCAACCATCGCTCGGTCACTTCGGCGGTGATCGACTCCAGAGACTTTCTCGCCGCAAAGCGTCGCGCCGAGACCGAGGTGCTCGTTCCGGTCGGACCCAAGGTCGCGCTGACCGGAGGTCTCGACTTCGATGACCATCATCTGATCTGGGATCGTCTCGACAAGGTTTACGCCAGGCACAGCGACATGGTCCTGTTGCATGGAGGCTCACCAAAGGGCGCCGAGCTGATTGCCGCCAAATGGGCGACGAACCGCAAGGTTCCACAAGTCGCATTCAAGCCGGATTGGTCGAAGCACGCCAAGTCCGCACCGTTTAAGCGCAACGATCTCATGCTGACTATGATGCCAATCGGCGTCATCGTGTTCCCAGGAACGGGAATCCAGGACAATCTCGCCGACAAGGCGAGGCGGATGGGAATCCCGGTCTGGAGATTTGGCGACGGCGGCGCATAGCGCCGCGATCGAGTCTCGCGCCTCATGCTGTGTATTGCTGCAAGATCGCTCCGAGAAATCAGCGCGCTTTGCCAACTGTGCCGATTATCGCCGTCACACGCGACCTCCGTCTGTATCCAGCCGGCTTGCATTGCCGTTCATCGTACAATTGCCGATTGCTGTCTCCAGAAAGTGCGCCCGTCGAGACCGGAGCGGGCTTGAACGAGTCTTCGATTGCGCTCGCGGCCGCGGCCAAAACAGCTGCAACCTTCGCCTCCGTATCGGTTGTTGCTTCGCCCGTTACGTGCGGTGATGTCCAGTCTATCCGATAGGCGGGGCTTCCTAGCAGCACTTCGACCATGCCGCCCCGATCTCGGCTCGGCGCCCTACGTGCTAGATCGGAGTCTGCTCGCAGGTGCGCTCATGTTCGGGAAATGATTCGCTCCTTCCTGCACGTACTCTCTCTTTTCCCGCCTGAAATCGAGCCACCTCTTGTATCGTACGACCGACGGCAGCCACGTCTCCTCTCTATGTTGTTCAGCACGCGAACACCTTGCCTCTTTGATGGCTTGATCTGGCCGAAGACCGGCTGCGCCTCGACCGTCTGAGACGCAACGCCAGTCTTGCGACTTTCTTCCCCTGGGCAAGCCCATTCCTCGCGAGACAAGAAAGTCTCAGCCATGGCGTCCTCCGCGATGCTTCGGCCCGCAAGCGGGTGCGTCGCCGATCGTCATTCGGCCTGGTCATCGCCATCGAGGCCGCGGTGGTCGCGGTCCGAAACAACGCAAGGAGACTTGATATGGCTACCATCGGTTCGTTCAAGAAGGTCGGCAACGATTTTCAGGGGGAGATCGTCACGCTGAGCTTGCAGGCGAAGGGCGTCCGCATCGTCGCCGAGCCCAACCGCTCCAACGACAATGCTCCGAGCCACCGCATCTACGTGCGCCGAGCCGAGATCGGGGCAGCCTGGTCGAAGCGCTCCGAGGAAGGTCGCGACTACCTCTCGCTCAAGCTCGACGACCCCTCGTTCAACTCGCCGATCTACGCCAACCTGTTCGATGACGAAGACGGCGAAGGCTACACCCTGCTATGGTCGCGGCCGCGCAAGAGCGCCGACTGAGACGCTCAGTCAAGCCCCGCCCGGCGTCGCCGGGCGGGTTTCTTTGATGCAGCGAATCGCGAAAACGAGCCACCCGGCGGCTTCAAGTCAGCAATCAGAGCGCAGGACCGCCGCCTGGCGACAAAAGTTGGCGCCGCTGCGCGTCGCTCGCCTGCACGAACCAGTGTCGGCGAGCGATGCGTTTGACAGGGGTGCTGAAAAAGGGGAGCCCGGCGATCGGTTCTGTTCGGCATGGCGCTTGCCGCTGAGCGCCGCATAGTTGTTCGACGGATTGATCGCTTTCGCGGTCGGAAGATACGGGCGAGCTCCCTCGACGATTGTTCTGGTCTCGATGTGATCAGTCATCCGATCCGATTGTGCAATTCCGACCCGATTGCTTCGCCCGATAGAGCGCCTGATCACATCGCTCGATGAGGGCCTCGAAGCTTTCGCCCGGTTTGAATTGGGCAACGCCCGCCGAAATCGTCACTTGGCCGATCAACTCGCCCGTTGCCCGCTTCTTGACGTTCGCGCTGGCAATTCTGGTGCGCACTCTTTCGGCGATCTCCTGAGTGATTGTGAGCGGAGCGCCCGGCAGAATACCGATGAGTTCTTCTCCACCGTAGCGCGCTGCTAGGTCGCCGTCCCTGATGCCTTCTTGAAGGCACTTTGCGACCAGCCGCAAAACCTGATCGCCCAATTGATGTCCGTAGGTGTCATTGAACTTCTTGAAATGATCCACGTCGATCAGGAACACGCTCAAGGAGTCGCCGCTCTCCATGGCATTGATTTGGGCAGTGCGAAGGAAACTCTCCATTGCCCCGCGATTTGCGAGCCCGGTCAAAGCGTCGGTACGCGACCTGAGCTCCGCCTGCTCAAGTGACTTCCGAAGGTCGCCTAGTTCGCCCGACGCTTCGACGAGCTTCGCTTCCAGCGCCGACGCACGTTCCGTCGCTCTCGTCAATTCGTCGGCCAGCCGCTTCAGGGCAAGTTGCGGGTCATTGGCCGTGCGAAGCGTCCGCCCGACCTCCATCAACTCCTCGGAATGCGCTGCACTGTCGGCGATCGCGCCCGCAACGTCGTTTCGTACATTGACAAGAATTGCGTCGAGCTCGCCGGAAATGGTTTGGGCAACCTCTCCGACTGAACCAGTCGACTTGAGGAAGGTGTTGTAGAGTTCGCGATTGAGAGCCTTATCGAACTTGCGGTCGTTCGAGCGCAGGATATCGATGGTCTTGCGCAATGCCGCCGAGCGGCCCAGAACGTAAGCAAACCAGACGGTAAAATTTGGGGGTGTCGCCGGTACCTCCAACTCAGCCATGAGTTGGAGAGCATGTTTGGAGACGGAAGTCGCGTGGTCGGGTTCGAGGTCGTCCAGGCTCAGCATCTGCGAGCGCCTCCCTGTATGCGCCGGATCGGTCACTCCACGCACGCCGCGCCCCCTCCCAGCAATTTTTTCAAGGTCAGAAGGGAATGAAAGAAACCAATTCGATTTCAAGCCACCGGGTGTAGCTCTAGGATGGCCGCCATTTTTCGGCAACACGTTGCCGAGGAATGCCCACAGGCGGAAGGACAGGCTTCGTGCAGAAGATCGTCTGCGACGGCGCGAAGCGGAAATTTAGTTCTTGCCGATCCGCTGCCGATCAATCCGCCGCCGCAGGCAAAGCTGGGTCAGACTTGGAGACCAGCCGCAGGACGGTTCGGCATTTGGGGCATTCGAATGATCGGATTTCGTAACCCGGCGTCACTGGCGAGACATCGCGTAGTAGCCTGGTGACGCTGCAGGAATAGCAAGCGGGAGCCTCAGCCATGGACGGACCCCTTTTGTCGGCGAATACGCACTCACCATCTGCCCGAGCGGTTAACGAGCTTCTAACTTCCGAGACCGTATTGCAACGGGAGGACGTGCGCCGATCGATCGACAACTGGCTACGCAGCGGCGCTTTGGCGGCTCGGCTCGGCGGCACTTCGTGCGAGAAGGAGACGTAACCTCGCCAGGTCGTCTTCGGATGCGACTTCACAACGTGACCCGCCGGCGAACTTGGCCTGATAGAGCGCGGCGTCGGCAGCCCGCAGCAGATCGGCCGCTCTGTTCCCGTGCCCGGGGGCCATCGCGATGCCGACGCTCACACCGACGTGTGCCCGCGTGCCGCAGCCGAGATCATACGGAATTCCGATCGCCTCGACCAAGTGCCGCCCAAAATTCGCCGCCTGTTCCGCGGTGCAGCCTGCGACGAGCACGACGAATTCGTCACCGCCGAGGCGCGCCGGCAAGTCACCTTCGCGGGCCAGGCCACGCAAGCGCTCGGCGACGCTCTGCAGCAGTCGGTCGCCCCCGGCGTGGCCGTGCGTGTCGTTGACCACCTTGAAGTCGTCGAGGTCGAGATACAGCAGCGCCAGCGCCTCGTCGCCGTCCCGCCGTGACAGCCGCTCCTCGATGGCGCCAACGAGTCCCGCTCGATTGGCAAGGCCAGTAAGCTCATCATGTCGGGCGCGCCGATCGTTTTCTCGCTCGGCACGCATCGTCGCGATCAGCAGTCGGTTCAACTTGAAGCAGGCCATGGTCATGGCCGCCAGATACATCGGGATCTGGAAGAAAAGGACCAGCATGAGCGGCTGTCCCGCCATCAGGGCGCCCGGAATCGTCGGGCCCAGGCTCAGCACGATCATTGCGCCGCAGAGCCGCGGCGCACTGAAATTGCGGAAGCAAATCCCGCCGACCATCGCTCCGGCGGATACGCAGGCGAGCGTTGCCGCCACCCAGTCACCCGTCGCAAGACTAATCAGCGCCCCATAGCCGACGCTGCCGCTCCAGGCAATCGAAAGCACCAGGTTGATGTCGGTCGGCGTCGCGTCATGCCTCAGCGCCCGACGACGGGCGACGATCAACACGGTGAGCCGCGTCAGGCAGATCGCAATCTCGAGCGCGAGCCACGCGATGAACAACGGCGTCGGCGAGCGCGCGGCAATGGCCGCAGCGACCAGAAGAGTGTTCAGGATGCCGCCGATAAAGACCGGCAGCGTGCCGTACAGATTGCCGATCAGTGCGACCCGAATGTCCTCGGGCACTTCCGCACCGCAATCGGCGAGCCATCGCGTGACGCGCCAGCGCGGGAGGCTGTAGATTCGCGAATCCGACTGCATCAGGGTGCTCTCGGGTTTCCTGTCGACAAAGTTTCTTGCGGCGAGGGTTGCCAAATCAAAAGGACTGAAAAATCAGCGCTCGACGATGGTCGCTTCCGGCTTCGATTTCGCTAAACGAGACGCCGCGACTTTAGGCAAATTGCTTCTTTGCTTAAGAAGCGATTGAACTGGCGTCGATGATCGTAAGACTCTGCGACGCGGCCACACTCGCTCTGGCGGAACTCCCGTAGAGTCACGGAATCCAAAATGCACCGAAAACCTGCTTAACAGTCCCTCAGCACCGGGGCTGCGTATTTCATCATGATTTATATTTCTCGCCGGTGGGCCGCAGGCCATTGGTCTGCGGCCATTCTGCTGTAGCGCCAGGACCGATGCACCGGCCGTTTGCGCACTCGGTGCGGCTGTCCGCCCCCTAGGCGCTGCGGCCCACCTGGTCCACCGGCGCTATGTACGGCGCTTCCGGTTGAGTGCGCTCCTTCTTAGGACCAAGTCTCGGCGATTTCGTCAGCTTCTCTCCACTCGCCCTTGGTCGAGGCGGCGCGAAACCCAAGTTCGGCGGCCGTTGCAAGGCGCGGCCGGAGGTACTAGAATTCCGAGGATTTTATCGACTGTTAATGCTCTTGAACGCGACGCGAAGCGATTTCCTAAGGTAAGATTTTCCGCTGGGGATCTCTCATGTTTGATGCCGCTACCACCGCGCTTTTGCGCGCGGTCCTCGAAGAGGTCTGTGAGGACGTTTCCCGTCACGAGACGGGCGCCCGTACGCATGTCGCTTCGAAGATTCTGCAAGCCGCCACCAATGGAGACACGACGCCAGACCGGCTCAAAGAGGTCGGCCGCGAGGCCCTCTCAGGCGCACCAACCATGTGGCGATAGTCGCAAGAGGCCGGGGTGAATTTCCAGGTCACGGTCCTGAAGATCCTGGTGAGCTATCCCGGCGGCTTCGCGGGGATGGCCGACCTCAAGCGTGACATGGCGATTCTGGCAACCAGCGGCCCCGATTGGGCCGAGCGTACCAAACGCTTGGCTGCTCGCGTTCCGGATTTGGACATCTTTTCGCAAGGATTGATCGAGCGCATGAACGGCGGGTGGCGGATCACCGACAAGGGGCGGGCGGTATTGGACGTCATGGAAGCCCGTCATCCGGCTCCGCAGACCGCTCATGTCGATGCGTCCCATCCCGCAACATCCCCGCCGCCGTTTCCGATCATGGCGCGCCCGGGTAAGCGCACCCGTCGTCAGCGTCGGCAGGCCGCTCGCGAAAGGGCGCGGGCAAAAGCTTCCTGATCTGGCTCTTGCGCTGGATAGACCAATGGGATCGACCGATCTGATCGGCCAGCGCGTGCAAGGCCATTCTGTGAGGCGATCTCGAGGCGACACGACTTCCAGATGCGTGACGGCATCGGCGAGCGGCCTTTAGCGAGACCCGCCACGTCAAGTCGACCTGCTTCATCCAGGCGGGTGGACGGGCGGGCGTTCAGTAACATCACCCTCTTCGGGACCCCGCACCACGTGAAGACGAGGGCTCGGGATCGGGAATGGCCTCTCCGTTCTCGGGGCAGGCTCCGGTCGGATGCCTTTGACAGCGTATAGCTCCGCGAGCTCTAACAAACGCCGCTTGGTGAATGGGTCGACGCGCTCGGCGATGTCGCGCACGCGCTGCGCCAGCCCACGGTAGAACTCATGCTCCATGACGCTACCACCCACACAACAAGAAGTAGTGACAGTTGATTACAAGGCCGCGGTCGAGGTCAATATACGTGCGCCGGATGGGCACGATTTTCGCGGCGCACAAGTGTCGGGCTTCAGCGGGATCTTCGCGACGGGGAGCCTGCAAGGAAGCAGTGAGACGCTATGTCTACGGGCTTGAACCAAGGTCCTGCGGCCCCCGGATGCCGAGCGCGAGGTCAAGCAGGAACAGGCCTGCTCCGAACGTCGCCATGGCGGCGAACGACCCAGCTGCTAGCCCAGCTCCAACGACAGCCACGATGAAACCCGCCACCATCAATCGAGCCGCGATGCGCGACTACTTGATTGGGTCAATTGGCATGCCGCCTTCTTCCCGTTGTTCACAAAAGTCGACCGGAGCTCGCTCACTGCGAAGCTGCCATCCCTTGCACAAGCTCAGAGATCTGCTTTTTCAGTCTTCGGTCCTTGAGCTTCTGATAGGCCTCGAACATCTTGATCGCCGGCTTGTCGAGATCGGCGATGAGGAGTTCAGGCAACCGGTTGGACGAGGTCTTCGATTTCTCGCCAAGCAGGACCGAGGTTGAAACGCCGAAGATTGTCGCAAGCCGCAATAGCCGCGTTGGGCTAAACTGATTGACACCCCGTTCGTACTTCTGAATTTGCTGAAATGAGACGTCGAGCTCGTCGGCTAGAAATTGCTGGGTAAGCCCATTCTGAAGGCGCAAGCCGCGGATCCTAGCTCCGATAGCTGCGTCGATCATTTCCTCGTCTGCTTTTGTCATCGCCAATATGCCCCAAATGCGGTCGATATGAACCGAAACCAATGAACTTGATCACAATGCGACGAGCCCCCTGGACTCGATGCGCATCGCCTTTCTTCGCACAATTTCGATCAGCTCTTCTGCCATCAAGAGATGTTCTGAGGCGGTCCGAATCTGATCCGTCTCCGATTTTATCGCGTCGGCGCGGCGCAGTTGCAATGCTGCCACCTCGAGACAAAGAATAATATTGCCGATGTCATGCCGGGCATTCGTCGGCTGATGACGACGGTCGAGGAGCCCTTCCGTCTCGGCATCCCTCGAGGCGGTGTAAATCCTACCGGGAGGTGCCAGACCCAATTGGGGGAATTTTAGGACGTTCGGCATGTTCGTTTTGTCACCACAAGAGGACTGGACGCGCCGTTGAGAGAGCTGCAACACATGTTCTTGATAATGAAGGTCAACTGCAACATGAATTCACAAACGGAATTTTGGCTCCATGTTGCCTGAGCGCACCGTGTTGCCCGCCGATCACCTGTCGCTGTTACTCTCTTGCTGGATGCCTTTGGCATTGCGAGTAAGCTCAGCCTCGACCAGCAGCTCATGGACGAGAATGCGCGCAAGTCGTTCGGGAAGCATGCGATCAAGCGCGGCAGTCCGCTCCATCGTTCCGACGACCGCCACGAGCGTGCCTTCTGTGACGAGATACGCGCATTGGTGCGCTTTGCCGCCATAGACGTACTCGAAACGTACAATGTCGGCTTCGCTAAGCTTCATGATCGCCCTGCGAGGTGCGCTGTTGAAATGGCGCCGGCTCGACCGAGGAATCGGATCGCCAACGTGAGAACATGTTCATCGCTCTGCTCGCGAAAGTTTATCGGCATCATGCTATACGCTTCGACGTGTATTATACGTTAAAGCGTGTGGCGCGAGCGCGTCGCAAATGCATCATCCTGCCGGATGAAGCGGCGAACACCAGCGCACACCAAACGCTTGCTTGCCCGCAATCTGCGCCGTTTGCGGCAGCAGAGATCCTGGTCGCAGCACGATCTTGCCGATGAAGCGAACGTTCGGCAGGCGCTCGTCAGCGCCCTGGAGGTCGCGAAGGCAAATCCGACGCTTGATTCTCTCGACAAAATTGCCGTCGCCCTCAACGTGGGCGTCGCCGATTTGCTCCTTCCTTGAGATGTCGATCTCGGTCGAATTTCCCCCAAGATGGCCTGTCTGCGCCGCTCGGAATGATCGGCATTGCAAGGCAATTTGCTGGCCGGCACCAGGGCCACAGAGCGAAAGAGCCCCGAACCTGGGTGTCCGGGGCTCCGTGTCAGCGTCGTAGCTCCCTCCTTGGGCGGGAAGTTCGGCAATGACGCTCGAAGGCTGTGCCATCTGGGGCAGCGCGCATTGAGCTAGATCAAGAACCGGTAAGCTTTTCGCGAATAGCGCGACAAACGACCTATCCGGCGGCAGTCGTCGGGAAAGACCGTTGAGCCGCTTCGCCAGGCGTGGACCACTTCGCCCCAGGGAAAAGAAGCAGGTTCCGCGTCGGTTGGATTACGGGCAACCCAGCGGGATTGACGGTGCCTAGCCAGGAATCCGAAGTGCCGCGATCACTGGAAAGCGGTCGATTGGCTGCTCGCCGCAAGAACTTTCCTGGTTGAAGGAGCACGCCGCAGCGCTCCGAAACATTGCGACGGAAGCACCGCGACAGTATGACTTGATCAATGGAAGACGACATTCGCTGCGGTACAACCGCCTACATTCGAGAGATTCTCGATCTCCATCTGATGACGGGCCGCTATTCGACCGTTCTTGTCCAAGAACTTGCGGAGATATTCGAGCGCCGTTCCGGCAACGTGTTCGCGATCCTTGATGAGGTTGCCGCACTGGAGGGGGCGCCGGGTGCGCGCCCAAGTCTTACCAAGCCTCCCGCCATGTTTGTCCGGCCGCCGCTCACCGGGCTTTGGCACAAGCACTACAATCAGGCGTCATTCCTGCATCAAAACGTCTCGAATCACTGGCGAGCGAACGACTTTGCCGTGCATGCCGCAAGGACCATCGGTGAGGCGGCAATTCACGAAGACAAGCTCATCGGCGCGCTGATCCACGAATTTGTCATGGGTGGCTATCGTGAGCGCAGCGAGGCCCGCCGCCTGACGGGTCAGTGGATCGTGTATGCCCGGCAGGACGATGTGAATACGTACCTGACGCTGGGGACGCATGGCGACGATGCTGCGATTCGACAGAGAGTGCTCGGCTGCGCGACCGAGTTCCCGGAGCTCGGCCTGGACGAACGGCGCGTGCCCGCTCGGTAGTCGACTTGGGCGACGCACCAATATTGCCTCACCTTCGAAGAGACGGCCAATGAGCTTGGATTCCCTGACCGCCGCCATCGACCGCTTCTTCCGGTCGTACTTCAGCCACTGCGTAACGCCAGATGAGGATACCCTCCTCAATCTGCTGAATGCGCTGCATGGTCTGAACGACAAACTTCAAAAGGATGTTGGACGAAATCTGTTTGCGTCGACAATTTCATCGCACTCAAAGCCCTCAGAAATCTCTTTCATCACCACGTCGAGCTAATCCACGACATCAAGATCATCCCGGTTAGCGATCTTCCGCCAATGACCACCGATTTGCTGGTTATCTGTCTGGTGCCTGCGGACCTGATCGAGCAGGCAGCAACGGAGACCGATCGGAAGTATCGCGAACAGGTCCGATCGGCGTTCGCAGCCTTCAAGAGATATGGATCGATCGTCAACATTCAAGCCCTGCCTGTTCAACGTTGCAGTCGATGTTTTCGAGTTGGTTACCGAATTAGACGTCACACCATCTTCGGACGCATATATGGCTTTCGAACAGTCGTATCAGTTCGAGGAGGCCAACGGGCACGATCATCGGGTGAGCGGGAACAACCAGTCTTGATTCACTGACGTCTGTTCACGCAGTAGCATGTGTCGCTCTCATTCAAATACAACACCAATTCGCTTTTCTTTGCGCCAAACCACTCGACAACGTTGATGCGTTCGCGTTCCAGACAGGAGCAGATTGAACTCCGATGGAATGCCTAGTGGACTTGCCACGTCGAGCGCTGCGCCCGTGTCGGAGATGTTTCGTACGACGCAATCGATGGCGCCGCCATTGAACTCGATGATGCCGGACTTCAGCACACGCTGGCGCGGTGCTGCGCGCTGGTTGTCCAGAACCTGGAGCGACACTTCGGGCTGCGGCTTCTCGGACAGCCTTTGTTGGGCGAGCCTTTCGGCGTGCTGGGCCGCAGTCGCAATGTCCTGCTCCGTCAGTGTCGGTCTGATCCTGGCCCATGCAAGCTTGAACCGCACCTGACCGTCCCTGAAATCAATGGCGACTCCCCTGTCGCCGGGCGTGGGATTCTGACCATAGACATTGCATCCCCACCACCAGTGCCGAGTGTGCGGTTGCTTCAGGATTCTTCCGATCGAAAGTCCGCGCCAGACCACTTCATAGTCATCAACCTGGACCACGCCATCGACAACCATCGGGCGGAGCCCGATTGTCTCTGGATCCTCGGACATTCTGAGCAGGCCTCTGACGACGTGATTCCGATTGCGTATTGCAATGGCAAGGTCAGCGTCAAGTCAACGGAGACCGTCTAGCTCCGGGCATACCCGCACCTCCTCATCAAGAGCGGCGGGAATTAAACTTCCGACCGGCGACGGACCTTTCGAGCCCTGTCCATAAAGGCCAATACGTCCTTGTTGGCCCGCTCTGCCCGATCTCCATCGGTCAATCGCGGCGATGACCTCGAAGTCCGGCGATCGGTCGGGGCATCGATGACGTCCTGAGGCGGTGCCGCGCGTCTTTTTTGCCGCAACGGAGCGGCCGGACGGCGGGTTGCTTTCCCAGGCGACTTCGCACGCGATTGGATCGCTTCCGACCCAAAGCTTTGTTCCCGGCGCTGATTGTCCACGACCGGTTCCTTTTCAGTTCGCGCGCGCCAGACCGTGGACGACAATGTTCCGACGCTCAGGGGCAGTCCTCCTTTGCCGTTTACGCCGGCGGCGGTCAGCATGCCGACCATGTCATGCCAGCTCATGCCGCGGCGTTCGGCAGCATCGAACCACCACAGGTGGCTGGCGACGAGCCGCGACAGCCGTTTCCGTCCCCCGTTAGGCAGGTGGAAGTCCTCGGTCATCGCCTTCAGCCCCGCCTCAAGCTCCTTGTTACTCAGCATGTCGACTTCTCCGCATGTCAGGAAGGATCTAAGTAGCCGAAGGAGCTTCTGCAAGTCTCTGCAAACCTCTGCGTCAGTATGCGGAATAATGCAGATTGGGAGTGATCACACCTGTGCATCAGGTCGATGCTTGGCCCGGCATCGCAATTCGCTGGCCGGTGTCGTGAGTGGCGAGTTCCTCTCAGCACATTCCAGAGGTCGGGGTCGGCCTCTCCAGTAAACCGAGATTGCAGCCCGAGCGCGAATGCGCCGGAGATCAGCAGTTCGAACGCGATAGTAAGCAGACGGTGATTGAGCTGGTTGACAAGACGGAAGGAGGCTCAAGAAGTATTAAGGGCTATTATGGCGCTTTCGTCGTGTTTGGCTTTCGCACTCTGGCATTCCTGCTCCACAGCGCTTCTACAGCGTCATTCTCAATTCCGCAGCCTCGCTCCTGAAGCGGGTGATTGACAATTCCATTAATTCTTGAGTTCGCGGATCATGGTTGACGCTATGGGAATACAGGATGCAGGCGCCGCGGGGCACTCGCAGCATCTTGCAATCGATGCTTGATGCGCGATCGACCCCGACAGTGGTCTCGATCCGTTGCGGACTGACGCCGAGCTTCTCGCGCATCCATTCGTGGACGGATGTTCCATTAAAGTCCTCCATCAGCCCCTGCGCGTCAAGCCCGAAAAGCAGATGCCGGATCCAGCAAACGGGCTCGTCTTCCACGTACCGAACGGTGGTGATCTCGCCGGTCGCGTCCCTTTGCAGGACGCGGCGGCAGATCTGGAGTAAGGTGCGGGACGGAAGATCGGTAGCCGAAATCAATTCAGTCCTGGGAGTAACGCCTGCCGCGAGCGCCGACGCGGTGAAGCTCGTGTTGAAGGTGATACGGTGGTTGAGCCGCTTCTTTATCACGACGCTCCGGGCGCCCCAGGCCGTTGAAATCATGCCCGCCTTGTTCAGTGCTTCGATCGCCCGCCGGATCGTATTCCGGTGCACCTCGAACTCCAGCGCCAAAGCGCGCTCCGACGGCAGCCGGTCGCCCGATTTGTAGGAGGCGCGGATCCGTCCCTGAAGCTGCCGTGCGATGTGAAGATAGACACCGCGCTCTTCATGATCCGACCGTCGCCGGGCTTCCTGCGGTTCGCTCATGGTGACATCGCATCGAAGATGGTTGCTGTCGGGAATAGGGTGACTCTGTCACGCTGGCGTGGACCACTGCGCAGAACGATAATTTGTAAAGCCTGTGTCGCGAAACTGCAGCGAGCTTCGTGTTTGCTGCAGCAGTCTTTTCTGCATTCATGACAATCAACGCATCAATACAACTGGTCTAAGCCACCTGTCTAATCAAACAGTCAATCCATCCAGTGTTTTGCGTGCTCGAAGCGATTGTCACACTACAGACACACGAAATACACGGCCCTGTCACCGCGGAGAGCTATCAGAACGACGCGGTTGTAAACCAGTCCGAGGTGGACAACTGAGCGCTGGAGGGGATGTGGATTGGTGCGGTGCATTGATCGCATCGCCCGTCATCAGGAAAGAGCAGAGCATGCTGACGGATCGTCACATCGCCGAATATCACGCCAAAGGTTTCGTCGTGGCCGAAGGAATCTTTGCCGAGCAGGAGATCAGCGAGCTGCGCCGCGTCACGGACGAGTTGATCGTCGAAGCGTCAGCGCTGACAAGTCCCACGCCGACCTTCGAACTCGAACCTTCCCACACTCCGGAACAGCCTGCTGTCCGTCGAATCGAGATGCCGCACAGGCACTTCGACTTCTTCAGGGAGTTCGTGCGACATCCCGCCCTTATCGACAGCCTCCGGAAGCTGATCGGCCCTGACGTACGAGTGCACAACTCCAAGATCAACCTGAAGCCGGGCCGGATCGGTTCGCCCGTCGAGTGGCACCAGGATTGGTGCTTCTATCCGCACACCAACGACGCGTTCCTGACCGTGGGCGTGTTCCTGGATGAGATCACTAGCGCTAATGGACCTCTGCTGTGCTTGCCAGGGTCTCACCAAGGAAAGATCTACGATCACTACAACCCTGATACCGGGTACTTTTGCAGCGCGGTCGACCTGGATGCTGATCCCGTGAACGCCACAGGCGCCGAAGAGTGCATTGGTCCGGCAGGGGCGGTGTCGTTCCACCATGTCCGAACGCTGCATGCCTCGGGACCAAACATGTCTGCCCAGGCCCGCCGCTTGTTGTTGATTGGATATGCCGCTGCTGACGCATGGCCGCTGTTAGGCGTGAAGGACTGGGACCAGTACGAGGCAGACATCGTTTGCGGGCGGTCGACCAACAACCCGAGGATGGTCGCACTGCCGTGCCCAATGCCCTTTCCGATGCCGCCCGAGGAGCAAGAACGGTTCAGTCTGTTCGATAACCAGAAGCGGGCGCGGCGCTTGCTATATGAGCGTCCCGCCGAGGCGGACTAGAAGCTTAGTCCGCGGGCCCGGTGGGCACGACGGCGCATGTTTGACCTAGTAGCCCCGGCGATGCAACCGGACGGGTGTGAAAGTTCATGTCGCTGTTAGTTGCGAAGCCGGGTCTGTGCCGCGAATCAAGCCGATGACGGATTTTGTGAAAGCGGGTGAAACGATCCGCGAGTACTCGCCCTGCTTCAAGAAGCGCGGGGTGGATCAAAATAACTTGGTTCCTGGGGCAGTGTTCGTCGACGGCGCGCTGTGCGTCGAATTCGTGGGCAGGGACTGACCGAACATCGATCTACCGATCTTTAAGACTGTTATCGGTTTAGCAACGCGTGGAGACATCATGAGCATTAACAGACGTAAGTTCCTGGCGGCAACTACTGCAGGGGCTGCACCGGCTTTAGCTTTCCGCCAGCCATAGCACTAACCAAGAAGCTTCGTGATCTTGCACCGCATATGGGTTGAGAGTTCACGGCACCGAGTTCCGGTGGACCCGAGAAGTTACATCAGCATGCTAGTAGCGGGTTCACGTTTGATTATCTGACCCTATGTTTTTTGATTCATCGCGAATAAGCCGCGCGGCGCAAAACTTGTACTCGGGGGCACGCGTCAGCGTGTCGAGGTGGCGCGTCGTGAGGTCGTTCGCCGGCGCCTCGAAGAACGACATCGCCATCCATATCACACCCGATTGCAGCCGCTCGTCGCAAACCGCAGGCAACCGAACACTCCCGCGTCGAGTCAGAACCTCGACCCGCTCACGATCATTGAGATCCAATCGAGCGAAGTCCGCCGCGGATACATGCACCAACGACTCCGGTGACAGCGCATCCAATGTCTTGGCGCGCCGCGTCATCGACCCGGTGTGCCAGTGCTCGCGCACCCGCCCGGTGACCAATATCAGCGGGTATTGTTCGTCTGGAAGCTCGCCGGGCGACCCGTTCGTCAACGCGGCAATTCGCGCCTTGCCTCCGATGGCGGGAAAAACCGTCGCGAACAGGCTGCCGCCGTTCGATGGATCCGCTGACAGTGGATATTGAAGCTGGCGCTCCCGGGTGATCGTCGCCCAATCCATCCCCGCCAGGGCCGGCACCGCCCTGACCATTTCGTCGAACACGGCGCCGACATGGTCGAAATTCCAACGAGCACCCATTCTGGTTGCGATCTCGCAGGTAATCTCCCAGTCGGGACGAGCGGCGCCCGGCGGCGGGACCGCGGTCTCGACCAGCTGCACGAAACGATCCGTGTTCGTCACTGTTCCGCTGCGTTCGGCGAGCGCCGCCGCCGGCAGCACGACGTCGGCGAATGCCGCCGTCTCGGTTGGGAAGATGTCCTGCACGACGAGATGTTCCAGCGACGCCAGCGCCCGTCGCGTCATCGCGAGGTCGGGAGCGGCCATGGCGGGATTTCCGCCGCTGACGTACAGCCCTTTCATCTCCCCGGCGGCTGCAGCTTCAAGGATCTCGACGACCGTAAGACCACGCTCGCCGGGAATGTCCGTCTGCCATAGCCGTTCGAAGAACGCGCGTTCGCCGGCGTCGCTGATGTTGCGGTTGCCCGGCAGGCACATCGGGAGGAGCCCCACGTCGCACGACCCCTGCACGTTATTCTGGCCCCGCCACGGATGCATGCCGGCCCCCCGCCGTCCCACTTGCCCGGTAACCAGCGCTAGCGCGATAAGCGCGCGCATGTTGTCCGAGCCGTGGGCATGTTGCGACGCCCCCATCCCCCAGAAGCACATTGCGTTGGGCGCCTTGGCAAATAGCCGCGCTGCACCGACTATCGACTCTTCGGGAACTCCGCACACGCGGGCCGCAACTTCCGGCGGATAGGCTGAGACCCGCGCCTTCAAATCGTCGAACCCCTCGAGGCGCTGCGATACGAATGCGTGATCGATCAGGTCCTCGGCGATCACGACGTGCGTCATCGCCGAGAGCAGAGCAACATCGGTGGCCGGACGCAGCTGAAGGTGATAAGCTGCGTGACGCGCGAACGGCTGCCGATAGGGATCGATCAGGATCAGCTTCGTCCCGCGCCTCACCGCGTTCTTCATGAAACTGGCCGCGACCGGATGGTTCACCTCCGGATTCGACCCGACCACCAGCGCAACATCCGCTTCCAGGATGTGGCTAAACGGCAAGGTCACCGTCCAGGTTCCAATTGCCTCCGTCAGCGGCGGAATCGATGCACACAGGCGCGTACAATGGTCGATGTGACTGGTCTTCAATACGGTGCGTGCCAGCTTTTGCAGCACATACGCGTCCTCGCTCGCACTTTTGGCAGAGCCCAATACTGCCAATCGCGCCGAGCCGTGCTTTTCCTTGACCTTCAGGAACCCGGCGGCGGCGCGATCGAGCGCCTCGTCCCACGTCGCTTCGCGAAACAGCGTCAAGACATCGGCCCCGGTCAGATGCAGCTCCGGATTCTTCGGGGCGTCTTCACGGCGTATCAGCGGCACCGTCAACCGCTCTGGATGCGCCAGATAGTCGAAGCCGAACCGGCCCTTGACACACAACCGACCGCGATTGGCCGGGCCGTCCGCGCCTCTGGCGATCACGGCGCGGTTCCCCGCGATCCCGAGCTCGACCCGGCAACCGACACTGCAAAACGGGCAAATGGTCTCCGCGGTCCGCTCGATCGTGAGTTCCGCCGGCATCCGACCGGCGACGCCGGCGCCGCTTCGCAAGGCCCCCGTTGGGCAGACCTGAATGCATTCGCCACAGGAGACACAGCTGCTGTCACCGAGCGACCGGCCGTGATCAAACGTGATCCGGGTCTCGGTACCGCGTCCTGCCAGTGCGACGATGCCGTTCACCTGCACGTCCTGGCACGCCACCCGGCACAGACCGCAGCGGATGCAGGCGTCGGCGACAAACACGACGGCCGGATGGCTCGTATCAGGCTGCGTCACGACCGCGTCGAATCCGAACCTCGTCGCCGTCACATCGAGCGACCGCGCCAAGCGCCCAAAAGTTGTGCTGGTCTGGCCCGCGAACTCTACCTCTCCCATTTCGGATGCCGTCAGTTCGACGACCAGTCGCCGCACGTTGTCAATGCGATCGTTGCGCGTCGTCACGGCCATCCCCTGCGCCACTTTGCGTCTGCAGGCGGGCACCAAGGCCGCTTCGCCGGCGACTTCGACCAGGCAGCTGCGACAGGCGGCGATCGGTGTGTACCCCTCGCGGTCGCATGCACACAGATACGGAATCTGCAGCCCGGCTCCGCGCGCCGCATCCATCACGGTCGTGTTCTCGTCTGCCTCGATCGTCCGGCCGTCGATGTGGAGTGACACTACCGGCATTCCGCGCTCCCCTGCAGCCGCTCGGCTGCACCCGCAAGGAATTGACCAGCGCTGCGGCCCAATCCGCAAATCGAGGCCTCGCGCATTACCTCGGCGAGCGACCGCATGAGGACCGGATCGAGCGGGCCCCCGGCGAGCATGCCCGCCATTTTCGATGTCCCGACTCGACAAGGGGTGCACTGGCCGCAACTCTCGCGCGCCAGGAATGCTGCCATCTTCGCCGCGATCCATCTCACGTCGTCGCGTTGTGCGAATACGATCACGCTGCTGCCGCTTCCGATCCGGATGCCCGCGCGCAGAAGGTCATCCAGCGGCAGCCGGCATTGCTCGGCGGTCAGGATTGAGCCGGCCGCCCCGCCCAGAACTACCCCACCGAGTTCCTCGCCCTCGGTCATGCCGCCGCACGCTGCAATCAGCGCAGCAATATTCGGTAGCGACGCCATCAGCTGAACGCCTGGACAACAGACGCGACCGCTGACGCTGAAGATGCGGACAGCGGGATCAAGCAGCCGCGTTACCGGCAACGACGCCTCGACGCGCATGCCCCAGGCTGCCCGTAGGCGGTATAGCGTCTCGATATTTTGAACGAGCGTAGGTCTGCCGAAGAGCCCGTGGGTTGTTGGGAACGGCGGCTGTTCGCGCGGCCGTCCCCGCTGGCCCTCGAGGCTTGCGATCAAGGCCGTCTCCTCGCCGCAAATATACGCCCCACCACTGCGGCGAAGGTCGAATTCGACATCAGCGCCCAGACCCGCAACCCGCATCTCGTTGATTACCTGTTGCAGTTCGCGATACAGATGGTCGTAATCGTCACGGAGATAGATGATCAACCTCCGCGCGCCGACGACTGCAATCGCGACCAGCGCGGCGTCGATGACCCCATGCGGGTCTCTTTCGAGGATATGCCGGTCCTTGAAGGTACCAAGTTCGCCTTCGCTGGCATTCGCGATAACGACCGGCTCACCGTGCTGATCGCGCACGGCGCGCCATTTCCGCACCACCGAGGATGCACTACCGGATCGTTCGATCGCCGCGAGCACGTCGGCCGCGTCGACATCTCCGCGCCGGAGTCGCTCCACATATCCGTAGCCGCCTGCCGAGCGATAGGATTCGAGCGTCCGCCAATTGGCCTTGTCCGCATGCACGACGTTCGACCCGGTCCCGACGACGTCCTGCGCAGAATCGCACCGCCCTCGGCACGCGCTGCCGCCGCAGAGGTACGATTCATCCCGCGTTGCCTCCCGCTCCTCCGCCGAATGCGGCGACCGTACCAAAGCGCACACCAAGTCTTCACACGCCGCAGCCCGCGTGGCGACGGCGGTCGGATGGTAACGAACCGAGGGATAGAAAGTCGCAAGCTCGTAGAGCTCGGCTCTCGACAGCTTCAAACCATCGGCGACGCGTACCAGAACGTCGTCGGTGATGCCGCCGAGCCGGTCACGCAGCTGCAGCAAAATCTCCAGAGCACGATCGCTCGTTGCGTCGTGGTGCGCCAACACGTCATCGACTATGTTGACGACGGCTCCGTCAATCGTCCGGATCAAATGGTTGCTCATTCCCCCCTCTGCAATATCGCATCCCCTCACTCAGCTGGCATAGAGCTCATTCTGTGCGGGAGGCTTCATGGGTGCTCCCTCCTGGGTCGGCGGCGTCAAGCTGCCGTTGCGCTGCGCGCCATACAGGCGCACGTACGCCGCCTCGTCGAATTCTTGGGTCGGCACGTCGATCACCATACGCCCGCATGAGAGGCCGATGATGCGGTCCGCGTAGGTGCGAGCGAAAGGCACCTGGTGCAGGCTGCAGATCACCGCGACGCCCCCCGAACGGGCGATTTCGCGCAATAATTCCAGCACTCCGGCACCGGCGTTCGGATCGAGACTTGCGACCGGCTCGTCGGCGACGATTATGCTCGGCTGTTGCGCCAGAGCTCGGGCGATGGCGACACGTTGCTGCTGTCCGCCCGACAAGGTGTCGGCACGCTGAGAAGCTTGTGCGAGAAGACCGACGCGGTCCAGGCATTCGAGTCCCAGCAGTCGATCGGCCCGCTCGAACTGCCGCAGCCATCCGCGCCAGAGCGGAACATAGCCGAGGCGGCCGGCGAGCACGTTCTCGAGTGCGGTGAGCCGGCTAACGAGATTGAACTGCTGGAAGACGACGGCAATGCGCCGGCGCGCATGCCCCTGCAATGTGCTGACGTCCTCTCCGTCGAGACGGATCTGGCCGCGATCTGTCGCGATTAATCCGGTCACGCAGCGGAACAGCGTCGTCTTGCCCGCGCCGCTGGGGCCCAGTAAGGCCACGAACTCGTGCTCGCGGACGGAGAAGGTTACATCGTCGATCGCGGCGTGGCCGGAAAAGCGTTTGGTGATGCCGGCCACCGCGAGCCGCGGGAGCCTGTGTTGCTCCGTGGCCCCGCGGACAATTGGAAGTGCGAGTGACGGAGCGGCAGTCAGCTCAATGGACATAGCTCAACCCAACCTTTGCCGCAGCCAGTTCGAAAGCTGATCGAGGGCCGTGACGACCACGAGGATGATCGCAATGATCGTGAACAGCCGCGAGAAATCGAGCAGGTCCATGCTGTTCTTGAGTTCCTGCCCGATGCCTCCGGCTCCGACGACGCCGAGGACTGTCGATGCACGCACGTTGAATTCCCACCAGAACAATGTCGTAGACAGCAGCACGGGCAGAACGTCGGGCACCAACGCGTACATGATCGTCGTCAGACGACCGGCTCCGGTTGTTCGGACGGCTTCGAACGGCCCGAGATTCGCGTTCTCGATATGATCGGCGAAGAACTTCGCGGAGCTTCCCCACGTGTGCAGTGCAATGCCCAATACGCCAGCGAATGGACCTAGACCGACGGCCGCTACGAACAGCAGCGCGAAGACGAACGAGTCGATGCCGCGCAGCGCATTCAGGAACCAGCGCGTAGGATAGTAGAGACGCGGAAACGGCGTGATGTTTCGGCTAGCCAGCATCGCAGTGGGAAGCGCCAGCAGAGTCGCAATCGTGGTTCCGATCGCCGCCATGGCGACGGTCTCGGCGGTGCGCAGCAGGAATAGCGGCACCTCATCGAGTTTCGGCGGCCAAGCCTGCTCGATCCAGCGCCAAAGCTTGGGAAGTCCTGTTGCCAGCTTACCAAGATCGACGGCCGCGAGATGAATGGCGACGACATAGAAGGCGACAACAAATACAGCAATGAGCCAGAATTGTACCCGCGCTACGGAGATGCCCTGCTGCATCCGATCGAGGTCGTTCAAGGTGCGTTCAGCGGGGGTCATCATCGCACTTTCTTGGGGATGGGAGCCGCCGGACATTTGCTGCCCGGCGGTCCCTTCGGCTCAGGTCTTCACCTTGATCTTGCCGAGCGCAATGCCGGCCTTCTCGATGGAGTCGTAGGAGGCGTGCGTTGCCGGAACGAAGCCGGTGTAGCGGGCCGGTAGCAGCGTTTTGGCCTGCTCGATCGTGATAGCGGTGAGAATTTTCTGCACTTGGATACCGAGATCCTTCGGTGCACTCGCAGACAATGCGATGGCGTCGTTCGGCAGCGGATCGGATGTCCAGACGATCTTGTTGGAATCCTCCTTCACACGTCCGCTCGCGATCATAGCGTTACGGTTACGGTCGAAGTCCGTCGCCATGTCCACCTGACCGGAGCTGACGGCCATTTCGTTCGCAGCGTGCGTCGCGCCTTCGCTGTATTTCCAGTAGGTCTTCGGATCGATCTTCCAGACCTCCTTGGCGTAGTAGCTGGGGATCAGCCAGCCGGAGGTTGAACCGACATCGGCAAACGAAATCAGCCGGCCTTTAGTGTCGTCCGGGAACTTGGAGACGCTCAGATCCGGCCGCGCGATGATGATAGCGTAGTAGATCGGCTTATCATCATATTTGACCGTGGCGACCGCCTGGCAGTTCGTCGACGCGTTAGCAATGATGTAGCCCCACGGACCCATCCAAGCGACGTCGAGTTGACCCGATCCCATGGCGACGGCCATGCCAGCCCAGTCGGTGGTCGCGAACAGGTCGAAATCAGATCCCAACTCTTTGGCGAGATGCGCGAAAACCGGCGTATAGGCCTTCTTGGTATCGTCTGGACTGGGGAGAAGCGGCCCGACGCCAAAGCGCAGCTTCTTTGATTGGCCGATGGCAGGCGTAAACAAAGCTGTGGCGGCGACGCCGGCCGCCCCAGCGAGCAATTTCCGTCTTTGAATTTTCATGACGCGTGTCTCCACCGAGAGATAGGCGCGCCGCACCATGCGCCGCGTGTTTGTTCGCTCTATCTGGTCGCTTCAAGTTGTCTAGACCTCTAGTGGGAGCATGTGTCGGGCGTGTGTCGGGCGCGTGACGCCCACGGGCACTCGGCAAATATGTCGCAACCGGATTTGACGAATTGCTCTCAGGCGGCGTCGATCGAGTCCGAGTCATACTCATGCATGCACGATCCGATTACCGGGCCTCTATCGCCGATAACCAGAAAGTTTGCAGATGCCACGTTAGACCCGCAGATGCGACGTAGGAGTCATTGATGCAGTTCGCCCGCTCCGCAAACCGCCGCTGATACTGTCGTTGGCCTTGGTGACGATCGACACGATCGATATCTCGCTCTTAATCGCCGTTATGCCCCTGCGGCATTTGGCCTTCCGCTCGCCTGACTCGGTGCCGCGAACTACGCGCCAAACAGGAGCATCTACGTGATGCGTGTGGCGGCGCCGGCACGATCCTCGTCGTCATCTTCGCCGCCGTCTTCCTTTTCGACCAAATTTCGGAGCGAATAGAGGCATTGCTCATGCTAAGAATCGCGACTCAATGCTAGAAGAGCCCGTCACTGGCGGCGGAGCGGACGAGTAGCGCAAGCCTGCTTCCGGTTCATCTGCACAAGGTCGGTCGTCGGTCACAGGATTCATCGCCCACATGGTCACCCGCACCCTCGCGCCTCACTCAAGCAACGCCCGCTACCGCCAGATTGCCGACGAGTTCGAGCGCGAGATCCGCCGCCGCTACAAGGTCGGAGAGCGCCTGCCGGGCGAGCACCAGCTGGCCGAGCGGTTTGGCGTCAATCGTCACACCGTGCGCCATGCCATCGACATGCTTGAGGAGGGGGGGCTCATTGTCCGCCGGCACGGAGCCGGCACTTTCGTGGTGGCCAAGCCTGTGGTCTATCCGGTCGCTGCCGGATCGCGCTTCACCGAGAATCTAGTGAAAGCCGGCCACAGCACGGAAAGTCAGCTCATTCGGAAGGAGATCATCGCGGCCCGCGGCGGTGTGGCTCAGCGCCTCAAGCTGCGCGATGGGGCGAAGGTCTTCGCGCTCGAGACCCTGCGCCTGGTCGACGGCGGGCCGTTCTGCGTCATTTCGCACTTTCTGCCTGCGTCGATCGGCGCTGCGGTGTTCGAGGACTACAATGGCGGCTCGCTGCACACACTGATCGCACGGAAGACGGGCAAGAAGCTCAAGCGTGTGCTGAGCCTCATCACGACCTTGCCGGCCCAGGCGGACGATGCGGCGCGGCTCGCCATTCCGCCACAGCATTGGGTGCTGAGGGTCAAGAGTGTCAACGTCAATGCAGCCAGCGGTAAACCCATCGAATACGCCGTGACGCGCTTCCGCGCCGACCGCGTCAAGCTTGCGGTCAAGATCCCTTGAGTGCCATGACTGGCAGAAAGTCAATCCGATGAGAGAGAATCAAGTCTAAATATATTAACAAATCTGTGGCATCAAACCCGGTGAATGACGGCATTGCGGGATTCAACGTGTGTCATCTCGCACTTTCTGCCCTGGTCGATCGGCGCTGCGGTGTTCGAAGCCTACAACGGCGGCTCGCTGCACACGCTGATCGCGCGCAAGATGGCCTAGACATGGCCGGTGTCTCGATCACCGTATATCTGCTCGACAGTCAGGCGAAGAAATTGTGGGATGCTCCGGTGCACACCGCAGCGCTGCGTTGGGGTGCCTGATCTCTTTTCGCGGCTTGGGCTTATCGGCATCCGCCGAGCCGGACGGCTCGTGACGCGGTGATCCGCTCCCTTGCCGCTTTGCCGCTCTCAACGATCGAGTCGAGGTTCTGGACGACAATGATATCGTAATTTCAATAAGATAAGAGTTCGTGGTTTTGTTCCGAGTGGCGCGCCATTCAAATCAATAGCTTAGCCAAATTCACCTTTTGAGATTTGAAAACTAAACCGGTTTCTCAAACGGTGGAATACGTAATTGAAGTGCTGTAGGTCCGCGGTCCCCGAGCGGCCTTGTCGGCTATCCAAGAGGCATCCCTTCTGCCCGGTTAGCTCGTCAGGCTCATAACCCTGATACGCCATGTCTGCGGGCGATGCGCCTTTCGGCGCACGCGGTTTGACTGCGTCAGTTCTCGCCGGGCCAACCATGACGCAGGAGAAGCTTGTATCCGCTCTCGCTGAGCCAGCGGGCGCGTGCCATGTAGCTCTCATAAGCCGGACGAACTCGCTGCGGTCCACGGGCGGGATCGATATGCAGGACGATCTCCGCGACTTCCCGCCAGTCGGCGCAATCGGTTGCGGCGTCGGGCAGCCGCAGATAGGTGATCGCATGCTCGTGACCGTAGGGCGTCAATGCGTCATCTGCCGGCGCGAGATCGGCGCAATCGGGATCGAGCGGTACGTTTTCCATGGGGTCTCCTGACCAGCCGAGGAGTGACGAAGCTCGCTTGAGAGTTTGGTCAGGGTGTGACGGTCCGGCAAGCGGTGACGATGCGTTAAAGTATACCCTTTCTCGCCGCCGCCGCGGCAGTCCTTAGTGCGCTGCCCTCGGCGCGGCGCAAGGGCGCGTCCTGCGCATTTTGGCCGTAGCCGCTTAACTGTGGCATGCCGCGCAGATGGACGTAAGATCAGTCGAGTAGACCAGGTGTGCGCAGTCCCAAAATGCGATAATATCAAGATGGCCGCCTTAAAGCCGTGGCGGAAACCCTATGCAGCACATTGAATGGCTAAGAACGGCAACCGAGACGATTTCTCACAGGCAACGAAGAACCGGCTTGCCAAGCAGGCTCGGTATCATTGCAGCAATCCCAGCTGTAGGCATCTGACATACGCGCCTACGAGCAACGGCGCCAAGGAAATCAACATTGGTGTTGCCGCCCATATCTGCGCTGCAGCGCCAGGTCCGGGTGCGCGCCGCTACCGCTCCGACATGACGCCCGAGCAGCGGATGTCGCCCGACAATGGCATCCACCTTTGCCAAGACTGC
>Ga0265326_10000069_pt1 | contig 57933 bp, 90 predicted proteins | sample 41424metaG_FD_192439 | JGI IMG/M metagenome (GOLD analysis project Ga0265326, IMG submission 192439) | Rhizosphere microbial communities from Carex aquatilis grown in University of Washington, Seatle, WA, United States - 4-14-24 metaG | ecosystem: Host-associated > Plants > Roots > Rhizosphere... | reverse complement strand
ACGATCAGGTACGGGTTCTGGGAGTTCTGGCCGGTGAAGTACGCCTTGGCGGCGCGGTGGATGTTGTACTCGGCGGACTCCGAGAACGTCACCAGCGTCCCGCCGGAGGCCGGGCCGGCGATGCCGATCTGCGCGGCCCACGACGGCAGCGGCTTGGCCGCGCTGTACGACGGCGCCGGGATCGAGGCCATGGGGGTGCCGGCCCAGGCGATCGCCTTCGCGGTGTAGGTGACGAGCTCCGTCTCGGCGTTCCACTTCAGCGTGAACTCGGTGATGACCACGCACACGAACTGCCGGGCGCCGGACGTCGCGGCCGGGCCGTACCACTGCGAGATCGCCAGCGTCGACGGCTGCGCGGAGCCCGCGCCCTGGCCGCGGCCCGCACCGGAGTTCATCAGCGCCATGCGGTGCACGAACGGCCCCGTGGACTGGATCGCGGTGATGGCCACGCCGTTGGCGTGCGGCTTGGTCAGCGCCGGGACCGGGATCGTGAAGGAGCCGGTCGGCACCCCGGTGGTGGTGACGATCTCGGCGAGGTTGCCGACGTCGATCTGGATCAGGGTGGCGTTCGGGATCGACACCGACGACGACACCGACGTGGCGCCGACGATCGAGGGCGCCGACAGGGTGCCGGTCGGCGTGGTCGCGGTGCCGGTGGCGGTGACGTCGCCGAGTGCGTTCGCGACCAGGAAAGGTCCGGTGTCGCAGTAGAACGGGCCGTCGAAGTCGAGCTCGCCGATCTCCACGCCCTTAATGACGTTGAAGGAGTCCTTGCCCATGACGCCGCGGCCGGCCATGTCCTTCAGCCACGTCGGCTTGTTGTTCCAGTTGAAGTGGTCGACCGGCAGCCAGAAGTTCGGGGTGCCGCCCGCGCCGGGCGTTGTCTCGATGTTCAGGCCGACGGTCTGCTTGCTTGTGGGCCATACCTGCGGCACCGGGGGCGCGGTCATCGGCTACTCCGTTTCGGTCTGGACCTCGGCCGGCGCCGGGGCGTCGCAGGGTTCGGTGTCGGCGTGGCACGGGTCGTCCGGCAGCCACGCGGCCCCGCCCGGGGCCAGGAGCGCCGCGGGGTAGCCGTCGGGCTGGACGGTCAGCGGGGTGTTGCCGCAGTTGCGGTACCAGCCCGGCCGGGGCGCCGGTGGGGCGTCAGCGGCGGCGCCCTCGGCTTCGCCAGTCGCGGAGGTGGTGTCGTCCGCGGGCGAAGGGGCTTCGGATGCCGCGGATGGCGCGGCCCTTCTTGAAGCGCGCGGGGAGCCGGTTGCGGCCGTGCTTGAAGCGGCTGGGGTAGATGCGCTCCCGGAGGTGCCGGACGCGTCTGGGGGTGTGTCGTCGGCCATGGCTCCTGCCTGCGGACTTGGTGGGGTGGCCCTTGTGGGGGCGTTTCTTGCCCTTCATGCGGGCGCTCTGCGCGGCACGCTGGGCCGCGGTCTTCTTGACGCCCTTGTGGTGCTTGCCTTTCAGGCGCTTGGACTCGGCGGCCTTCTGCGCGGCGGTGCGCTTCACGCCGCGGTGGTGCCGGCCCTTCTGCCGCTTGGACTGGGCCGCGCGCTGCGCCGAGGTGCGGCGCTTGCCCTTCTGGGCCTTGGACTCCTTGGCGCGGGTCTTCGCCGAGGCGTGGCGCCCCCGGGAGGCCTTGGACAGCTTGCGGCGGGTCGCGGCCGAGACGGCGCGGCGTGGGCGCTTAGCCATGTCAGGCCTGGATGACCTCGGTCACGCGGAAGTCGATCCCGTGGATCGACAGCACCTTCCCGGCCTCGTACACCGGATCGTCGGGGCTGACCGCCAGGCCGTTCTGGTTCTGGCCGGCGGCGAAGACCACCGTGCCGTCGGTGCCCATCTGCGGGTCGGAGTGGATCCGGTCCTTGATGGCCTGCAGGATCGCGTCCTCGGCCGTGACCCAGTTGTCCGGGGACACCGGCGCCGACGTCTGCTGCGGGATCAGGTACTGGTACTCCACGACCAGCTGCACCGCGTAGTGGACGCCCTTGTCGCCGGCGCCGGTGTAGCCCGGGTAGGACGCCGGCGCCGACCAGCGGTCCTCGTCGGAGTGCCCGAGGTCGACCCACGCGAACGCGCCCGAGCCGTTGTCGGCGGACAACCTGAGCAGCTCGCCGGGGAAGAACGTCGGCTTGGCCTTGTACACGGCCTGCAGACCGGTGATGCCCGCCCCCGATATGAACGAGGCGATCGCCGCCCGGACGGTGGTGCGGCTCACCAGACCCGCCGAAGCGGCTCGAGCAGCTCCATCGCCAGGTCGATGTCCTCGTCCGCGCCGGGCATCAGCGTTTCGATTTTCATCTGCTGCCGGGGCCCGGACGGCATCACGTAGGCGTCCGACCCGCGGGTCTTGATCAGGGCCGAGGTCATGCAGATCACGGCCTCCCGGGCGAACCCGGGCAGCGCGCTCACCGAGCAGCCGGGCCCGTGGCCGTACTGGGTGGGCGCGGCCAGCGGCACGAACGGCGACCCGAACTGGTACGTCGAGGCGACGACGACCTGCTCGGTGTTGGCGCCGTTCGCGGTGCCGTCGTACACGGTCAGCGGCAGCCCGGGCACGATGCCCAGCCCCGTGCCGGTCACCTGCAGCACCATCGCCCCGGCGGCGCTGCCCGTCGCGGTCTGGGCGTGGGCCCAGCCGTTGACGTAGGTGACGTCGGCGAACACGTAGCCGGCGCGGGAGTACGCGGCCGCGGACGGCGCGAACGGCGGGTAGGCCAGGGACGAGGTCGGGATCGTCACCGTCTTCTTGCCCAGCCGCAGCCGGGACAGGTCCGGCAGCGCCGTGAGCTGGCCCGCGACCAGACCCATGGCCACGTTCGTGACCTGGATCAGGGGCGTGTTGTCGACGGGCACAACGATCGTGCCGTTCCGGGTGATCCGGTACTGCCCGGACTGGACGTCGGACGTCGCGGCAAGGATCTTCCGGCAGTACTGGTCGGCCCAGGACGACGCGCGGCCGATGGCGCGGGTCAGAACCGCGTTCTGCGCGTTGGCCCCGGCGCCCGGGACGAGCTGGGAGACGTCGACGCCGGTCGGTTCGCACAGGTACTCGGCCGGGGTGATGTAGGGCGTGTACGTGGCGTACGACGGCGCGGTCGGCGCTGTCACGGGAGCAGCCACGGCTCACCCCCCCGTCGCTCGGTTGTGGCGGTGGCGGTGGCCGGCAGGCAGTGCCGGGCCGGGGTGCAGAGCGGGATCAGCCGTGGCGCTTGGCCGCCGCCGTCTTGCGCGGGGTCGGCTTGCGCAGCGACGCGCCCCCGTCCGCCTCCTGGGCGTCGTCGGCGTCGCCGTCCGAGTCCTCGGCCGCGGCGTCGGTCTCGGGCTCCTCCGGTCCGCCGGCTTCCGCGCCGTCGTCGTCGGCGGGGGCCTGCTCGACCGTGTCGGTGCCGTCGGCGGGCGGGGTGCCGAACCACTCCTCCCACTGGGCGACCTTGGCCTCCACGGCGGTCATGCGCTCCAGGAGCGCCTGCAGCGTCCCGGAGGTGTTGCGGGGGTCGCGCAGCGTCTCGGCCTTCGCCGCGGCGATGAGCGCCTCGTGGTCGGACTCGCGCCGGAACATGCCGGCGTGCTTGGTCGTGTAGTGGGCGCCGACGTGCTCCGGCATCTCGAACACGCCGTCCGGGCCGGCCTTGTAGGAGGCGCCGGAGTCGGGGTCGTGGAAGGTGTCCGCGCCGGCCAGGTGGATGACTCGCATGGGTCCTCGTCTCGGGGATGGGGCGCCCGGCCCGGGCTGCGGGCCGCGGGCCGGGCGCCGGTAGGGGTTACGGGGTGGCCGCGATGGACTGGATGACGCCCTGGGCGACCGGGGCGCGGTTGATGAACGTCTCGACGGCGCGGGACTCGCCGTCCTCGCGGGGGCCGCCGTGGGCCCGGTCCGACCCGTACACGTAGTTGTAGAGGTCGTCCAGGCAGCGCATCTCGAAGACGCGGTTCACCTTCGAGTTGGGGAAGTCGACCATGTCGCGGCGGGCCACCAGCGTGCCGGGCGGCATGTGCGGGTGCAGCTCGATCGGGACCTGCTGGCCGGTGAGCCGGTTCACGTAGGACCCGACGCGGCCGCCGGCCACGACGCGGGAACGGCCCGTCGGGTCGTCCATGGTCAGGTAGGTGACGGCGCCGGGGGTGTTGAGGATCAGCTTGCCGAGGCTGTTGGCCTCCTGCGCGCTGACCATGTACACCTGCGGCGACTCGTAGATCGAGTTGTAGTAGGCGGTGTTCAGGGAGTCCAGCTGCGCGATGCCGCCGCCGGACACGGTGAACTGGGAGCCTGCGGCGTCCTGGAGGATCGCGCCGGAGGAGGTGCCGGTGCCGTGCTGGATGATCGGGCCGCCGGCGGTGGTGTAGTCGCCGGTGATGGTGGCCAGCAGGCCGTTGAACTCCGCGCCCGCGCCGGTGCCGGCGGAGCCGTTGTCGGCGGCGAGGTTCAGCGTCGGCACGGTCGTGGACAGGCCCGGCAGCGTTGCCGACGGCGGCGTCTGGTTCGCGACGATCGTCGAGGTCATCGTGACCGACGGGATCGTGGTGGTGGTGTAGTAGTACCAGGTGGTGCCGTTGGCGGACTGAAACCAGTCGTAGGCCACGCCGCCGGGAACCGAGGCGATCGACGCCGACACCGAGTGGGTGTTGGAGCCGACGCCGGAGGTGGTGACGTTCGCGGAGTTGCCGCGGCTGTTGCCGTTGCCGGCGCCGGTGCCGTCGCCGTTGCAGTAGTAGTAGCCGGAGCCGGTCCGGACGGCCACGGCCACGTAGGTGGCGGTGGAGTTGTTGATGGTCCCGCCGGTGGTGGAGTCGGCCAGCACCGGGGCGCCGGGCCGGGCCAGCGGGAACGCCTGGGCGCCGATCGCGAGGATGTCCTCGCCGATCTTCCACTGGTTGATCGAGTTGTACACCGCCAGGGACTTGGCGTCGGCGTAGCCCTTGGCGCGGGCGATCGCGTCGCGGGTGACGGTGTAGCCCATCGCGACCGGCTCGTACGGCGCGGACACGTTGATCTCGGAGATCAGGGCCAGCGGGCCCGCGGCGTCGAACGCGACGCCGGGCTTGGGCTGCTGGTTGTTGACGTTGATCAGGACCTTCCACTGCGCAACGTCGGCGCCCATGTCGGGGCCGGTGCGCGCCAGGGAGTCCCGGAAGACGGCCGGGACCGGGACCAGGGAGATCAGGTCCGACAGGTCGATGCCGAAGATGCCGGTGGCGGTGGTGACGCCGCTGGTCGCGGCCTTGCTGAAGATCGCGAGGGTTTCCTCGGTGATCTCGGCTGTGTTCATCGAAAGCTTCCCCTTTCAGGGCATGCCGAGCAGCCCCGTGCGCGCGGCGCAGGGGCTGGTAAGAAGCTGTTGGCTAGCTGCCGGGCGCGAACCGGGCCTTGAGCGCCGCCAGGGCGACGCCCTTCTGCGCCTGCTCCCGCGCCGGGCCCTCCGGGATCTCCTCGATCGCCTTCAGGACCGCGCGGAACTCCGGCGTGGCCGTGGGCCCGTCGCCGCGCTGCGCGAGCGACGGCACGCCGATCGCGCCGTTCAGCAGCGGGGACTTGCGGTCGTCGGGGCCTGCCATCAGCGTGTCCACGCGCTCGCCCTGGCCCTTCACCACGCCGGCCAGCTCACCGAGCTGCTTCGCCAGGGGTGCCATCGCCTGGGAGACCGCGTCCACGAACTGCGTGGCCTGCGCCTTCATCACGTCGTCCGGGCCCTGCGCGGGCGCCTGGACGGTCTGGGTGCCCGGGATGAGCCGGGCGTCGTCCGGCGCGGCCGCGCCGGAAGCCTTGGCCTTCTTCTTCGCGGCCTTCGCCGCGGCCTTCGCGAGCGCGAGCCGGCCGTACTGGGCCAGCTCGGTCTCGGACAGGCCGGCGTCGCCCTTGGCGACGGCGGCAGTGTCGGTGGTCGCGGCGCCCGGCTGCGCGCCGTCGGAGGGGCTGGTCACGGTGCTCTCCTGTGTGGTCGGCGTCGCATCCGCGGCGCTGGTGTTCGGCGCTTGGAGCGCCTTGATGACCGGGCCGCCGGATTCGGCGTGCTCGGAGACGGCGAAACCGCCAAGGGTCTTGGCTGCGCACATCAGCGCGTCGGCGACGGAGTTCAGGTCGCACACGTCCGCGAGGTCGTCCATGTGGCCGGCGCCGACCTCGGCGCCTTCGCGCTGTGCGAGGGCTTTCACGCCGGGCAGCACCGCGAGGATCTGGTCGATCAGCGTTTGCGCGGCCGTCGCGTCCTGGCCCTCCCACATCGGGGAGCCGGGATCGGTGCCGTCGGCCTTGGCGGCAGTCACCTCGGGCGGCGACGCCTTGCGGACGCTGGCCGCGTGGACCAGCGCCATCGCCTGCGCCGGCGTCAGCTTCTCGTCCTCCGGCGCAGGCGGCTCGCCGTCGGCGCCCTTGGCGATCAGGTCCCGGACGTAGTCGGCGCCGAACAGACCGGCCTGGTCGGCGGCGGCCGCGGACTTGGCCAGCAGGATCGTGGTGCCGTTCGCGGCCTTCCCGACGGCGTGGACCGTTTTGATGTCCAGGTCGGCCAGCTCGCCGACGTCGTCGGCGTCCTCGGTGGGCTCGGCCATCAGACCCTCCTGGTCGTAACTCGGCGGCCGGCGCCCTGCGGCGACAGGCCGGTGATCTTGCCGCGCTTGTACATCTCCCAGGCCGCGGGGCTCAGATAGCCGCCCACCAGCCAGTCGCCGGCCTTCACGACCGTCACCGACCCGTCCGGTGCGGTGACGGTCCAGTCGGGGCCGCGGTGGATCCAGGACTCGGTGGGCTCGAACTCGGCGTCGGTGCCGGCGACGTGGAACGCGCCGCCGCCCATGCCGTTGCGGGCGAAGGAGTGCGCGGCCTTCTCCAGCTCGGCGGCGCTGACGTAGTCGATCCGGCCGTCCTGGCCCGTGAGGATCTGCGGGCTGTATCCGGCCTGGTAGGCCAGGGCCACGATGAACCGCTGCTCAGTCACGGTCGCCTCCTGGCAGGTCCGCGGGTCCGACGGCGCACCGGCACAGCGGGTGCGCGGGCGGGGCGTTGTCGCCGCTGGTGAATGCCGTGGCGAGCGCGATCGGCCCGTCTCCGGCGTTGAGTTCGCAGGTCGGGCACACGCGCTGGTCCCCGGCGATGAGCCATTCCTTGCCCGGGATCCCGGCCGTGCCGTACACGTCGAGCGTCGCCGCGGACACGGCCCGGTTGGTCTCGGTGACGGCGACCATGTACGCCCAGCGGTCGTCGTCCAGGACGCCGCGCAGGGTCCGCGCCAGGGAGTCGGCGCTCTCGCCGGTCTCCAGCGCGCCGGCCAGCGCCTGGGCGAGGGCGTCCATGCGGCCCTCGCCGACGGACTTGATGGTGATGCCGGAGTCGTCCAGGAGCTGCTGCAGGCCGGCTCCGAGGCCGTCGGCGCCGAGGACGCGGGCGGCGGCGGCCGGGTCGCCGGGGTGCCAGTCGCCCCAGTCGACGGCGTTGCCGGAGACCAGGGCCTGCGCGGATAGGCCGCCCAGGGCGTAGCCCTCGGTGGCGGCGTCGCCCAGGACGGCCAACAGGGCGTCGTCGACGGCCCCGGCGGCGCCCTGGTCGGTGAGCCACCGCCTGGTCGCGGCGGTGTCGTCGTCGTAGGCGGCCTTGGCGACGCGGTGGCCGTGCAGCCACTCATCGGCCAGGACGGCTGCGTTCACGGCCCCGGTGAGGGCCTGGCGGATGCGGCCGCGGTAGACGGCGGCCAGGTTCAGGTCGCGGTCCCAGCCGGGCCATTGCTTGGCGGTGTGCAGCCCCCGTTCAGGGGCCGGGGCTTTTGGGGAGCCGGCCGCCTTGGCCACCGCGTCGTCGCCGGTCAGCTGCGGCAGCACGGTGTCCAGGTCGGCGGCGAGTTCGGCGCGCACGGCCGGGTTGCCGGGCAGCTGCTCGGGGTCCCACCAGGCGATGGCCTCGACGTGGTCGCGGCCGGGGTCGTCGGGGTTCAGGGTGCGGTCCCGGGGCCCGTCGACGCGGACGTCGTCCTCGGACGGCACGGTCCACACGTGTCCGGCGTAAGCGCCGTTCGGCGTGGTCCAGGTGCCGGTCTGGCGGCCGGGCGGCAGGAGCCTGCCGACTTCTTCCTGCCACTCGCGGGCCGCGGCGGCCGGCGGTTGCTCGCCGGCCTCGCGGTGGCCACCGGGGAACTCCCAGAAGCCTGCGGCGGGGTCGGCGGGGTCCTGGCCTCGCTGGATCATCAGGACGCGCCCGGTGTCGGCGGCGCGGACCGCCAGCCCGGCCATCTTCGGCCCCAGCCCGTCGTCGGGTGCGTCCGCGGCCTTGCGGACCTGCTGGGAGGAGTGCATCTCGTCCCAGGGCCCTGCGGCCTTGGCCGGGTGGGCGACGTAGGCGCGCAGCGGTACGTTCGCGCGCTTGGCGGCCTTGGCGCGGTGGTGGCCGTCGGCGACCATCGCCGGGGTGTCGCCGCCGGGCCGGGCAATCAGCACCGCGGGCTTGACGGGCTTCCCGGCGCGGATCTTCCGGACGGTTTTGTCGACGCGGCCGGGCTCGTGGCTCGCTGCCCAGGAGTCCTCGTCGCCGAAGTCGACCTCCTCCAGAGGCACATCCTGCGGCCCGGTCCAGCGCACGCCCTTGACCCAGGCGATCGCCTCGGGCGGGAAGTTCTCGGCGAGCTGGTCGTACACGGCCTGTGCGGTGCCGTCCGGGTCGGCGGTTGCCTTGGCGATCGCGGCGAGCTCGGCCCGGCCGGCCCGGTTCAGCTCGGCGCCCACGGCCGGGGCGACGGCGGTGAACACGAAGTCCCGCTCCCACACGCCGCGGCGGCGCGCGGTCTTGGCGAACACCCGGAAAGCCGACAGCTCCCCGGCCTCCGCGCCGGACATGACCGCGCCCTTGGCGACGGCCGCCGCCGGGTCGTCCTGGTCGTCGGCGTCCTGTTCGGCCTGGGAGCCCTGGGGTGCCGGGGTGAGCAGTGCGGCGCCGGTCTGCGGGGCCTGCCGGGCGCCGCGCTGCTGCCGCTGCTCGGCGGTCTCCCGGTTCGGGGTGCCCTGTCCTTCCAGGGCGCGGCGGGCCTGCACCTGGTAGGCGTTGGTCGCGGCGAGGCTGGCCTTGTCGTCGGTGGTGCCGGCGGCGGCGACGACCGGGATCGGCGGCACGTAGGGCTGGTCCAGGGCCGGCTGGTCCTTGGCGGGGCCGTAGGTGTCCGGGTCGGTCTTGCCGGCGGCGCCCTCGATGGCCCACAGGGTGATCGGGCCTTGGCGTGCCCCGGCGTAGAAGCGGGGCGTGGGCCGCTCCTTGTCGACGGCCTTGCCCAGGACGTCGACGCGGACCTCGTCGGGGGACTCGGCGCCCATGTCGACGTACAGCTTGTGGGCCTGGGCCTCGACGAGGCGGTCTTCCTTGTCGCGGCCGGTGTCCAGGCGCACTTTCACCGGCAGGCCGATGTCGTGCTGGATGTAGCGGGTCAGGATGCCCTCGACGTACCGCACCCACGGCAGGGTGTTGATGCGGAACTGGATGTCGACCTGCGTCTCACCGTTGGCCCGGTTGACGTCTTTGATCAGGCCGAGGTCCTGGGGGACGACGCCGTAGGCGGCGCAGGTCCGCATCATCAGGTACTCGGGGAACGTCGCGTCGAACGCCTTGGGCTTGGTCTCGACGAAGTTCGACCCGGACGGCACGGCGACCAGCTGGTGCAGCTTGGCCTGGTCGCCCATGACCATCGCGTCCCAGTAGTCCTGCCACTCGGCGACCTGGTCGGGGCTGGACAGGTCCGGCGGGACCTCCATGAACCCGGCGGGCACGGAGCCGTCGGTGAACAGCTGCAGGAAGTGCCACTGGAACCGGAGGTCCGTGTTCGCGGTCAGCAGGATCGACTCGATGGGGGCGAGCCCGAACGGGGAGTCCTCCTGCGGCCGGAACGGCACGTAGATGATGTCCTCGGCGGTCAGCCAGTCGGCGACCATGCCGTGGACGGTCTGGTAGAACGCCGGGGCCGGCGCGCGGGGGCGGCGGCCGTTCTCGTCGATGTACGGGTTGATCGTCTTTCCGTCGACGACCTCGAGGGCGATGATGTCGCCGTCGTAGTTCCGGCGCCGGTACAGCGGCGCGGAGTCGTACTTGAGGGCGTTCTCCAGCCACTTCGACACCCACGACTCGTAGGGCAGCTCCCGGTCCGGGTAGGACAGGATCAGCTTCGCGACGTCGATGGCCTCGTCGACGTCGTCGTCGACGGAGTCGGCGGGCTGGAACATCAGCGGCATCGACCGGATTTCGTCGATCTTGTGGTTGATGCACATGCGGGCGACGTCGTAGGCGTCGATGAGCTGCTTCAGGACGTCGAAGCTGACGCGGCCCCAGGAGGCCCGGGAACGGGTGGAGATGTTGACGCCGACCGGGTAGTCCATGGCGCGGGTGCGCTGGGAGTACCCGAAGTACGGGTTCATCGGCGCGCCAGGCCCGAACGACCCGGAGGTGTCCATGCCGTGGCGGGTTAGGGACTGCCGGACCGGCTCCGGGGTCCTCGGCGCAGTCTGCGGCCGGCGAGCGAGCGCGGTGCCCGGGCTACCGCTCCCGCCGCCGGGGTTGCGGATCTGCCGGGGCAGGGACGACCGGGCCACGCCGCCCCCTGTTCTTGGCTGCCTGGTCCCGCCAGGAGCGGGATGCGGTGGGGATGTCGACGCCTTCGGCTTCGGCGCGGTTCTTCATCGCGGTCAGGAACGCCGCGCCCTGGCCGCCGCCGCCGAAGAACGCGAGAAGCAGGGCGTCGGCGTTGTCCGGGGAGCGGCCGAGCCGGGCCTTGGTGTCTTCCTTCTTCTCGACCACGACGCGCCGTGCGGCGTCGTGGGCGTAGCGGGGCGCGGTCAGCTGGGTGACGAGGCGTTCGCGGTCGGCCTCTTCCAGCTGCGACAGGTCCCAGCCGCGGTCCTCGGACAGGCCGCGGCCGATCTCCCACCAGATCTGGGACCGCAGCCGCAGGTACCGGTCGGGCCGGGTGGAGGCTTCGCCGACGTTCACGCCGATGATTAGGGCGTTGTGTTCGCCCTTGACGCGGCGGCGCCGCAGGGATCCGACGACGCCCCAGCCGATGCCAATGACGTCGACCTTGACGGCGGTGGCGCCGGTGAGGTGGACCGCTTCGACGATGAGGTCGACGACCTCTTCGGAGTCCCTGCTGCGGGTCGTCCACTCCCGGCCGACGAGGATGCCGCGGCGTTCCCGGATGCAGGTCTGGTCGCCGCCGGCGCCGAGGTCGACGCCGAGCTCCACCGGCAGCAGCGCCTCGGGCGCGTGCGGGGCGTCCGGCGGCAGGCAGCAGGCGCGCAGCTTCGACAGGCGCACCACGCCGTCGGCGGCGTCCTTCGGGAACTGGCCGGTGACCTTGCTGATGTACGTCGGGGACTGCTCGCCGTAGTCGCGGCGGATCTCCTCGACGTAGGTGCGGCCGACGAGGATCTCGGCCAGGGCGTCCGGGACTTCCTCGCCGGTGAAGTTCGGCGAGTCGAACGCGGAGATCTCGATGAGGTTCCAGTCGCCGCCGGCGCAGACCTGCGCGAAGTACGAGCCGGGGTCGTCGGGGTTGCCGATCGCGAGGATCCGGCAGTGCTCGCCGGTGGCGATGGAGTTGGCGGCGGTCCAGAACTGCTTGGGGACGCCGCACGCCTCGTCGATGATGACCAGCACGTACTTGGCGTGGATGCCCTGGAACGCGTGCGGGTTGTAGTCCGAGGGCTTGCGGCCGAACGCCACCAGCTGGTTGTCGAGCATCCACTCGGTCTGGTTGACGATGCCCTTGAACGGGTTCTTCCGGGCCCGGGCCTTCGACGCGGCCCCGTTGATCTCGGCCCACAGGATCGCCTTGACCTGGTCGCCGGTGGGCGCGGTGGTGACGACGCGGGCCTCGCCGGCGGGGTGGACGTCGAGCCACCAGGCGGTCAGCCGGGACGCGACGAACGACTTCCCGACGCCGTGGCAGGACTGGACGGCGGTGCGCCGGACGTCCCGCACGGACTCGGTGATGGCAACCTGCTTGGACCACAGGTGCTCGCCGAGCTTGTCGGCAACCCAGGCGCCGGGGTCGGCACGGTAGTCCTCGGGGCTGCGCCGCTCGAACTCGGCGGCGGCGAACTCGACCCAGTCGACGGTGGCGCTCACCGCTCACCCCGATCGGGTCAGGCCGGCGTCCAGGCGCCGTCGCGCACCCAGCCGTGCAGCCCGCAGCACTCGGGCCAGTACAACGAAGGCTCCAGATGCAGCGGCTCGCGCGCGACGAGCTCGTGGCGTCCGGTGCCGGTGCCGTCCCACCGGTTGTTAGTGGTGCACCAGTGCCAGAACCACGGCTTGGCCTCCCCCTCGGGCCAGCCGTAGTACAGGCGGTCGGTAAGCCGGGTGACGGGCCAGTGGCACCAGTTCGACGGCGGGTCGGTCGGGTCTTCGTGGCTCACCGTCGCCTCCCTTCGGCTACGCCGCGAGCTCCCGCAGTCGGCGCGGCACGACCTCGGACACCATCGCCTGCTGCTCAACACTCAGGTGAAGGTCGCCGAGGATCGCACGGATGACACCGGCCACGAGCTGCCCCTGCGACTCGGCGAGCTTCACCCGCCGCTCCTCGATGCCGCAGCGGATCGCCTCGGCGCACACGCGCACCAGGTGCTTGCGTTCTTCCTGGTAGAGGACCAGCCACGCGTTGGGCTTGGCCTCTTCGGTGGTGCCGTGGTCCTCGCCGCCGGTCTTGACCCGCGTTTTGCCCCAGCCGACGTCCTTGTCGTCGAGCTGGGCAACTTGCTCTTGGAGCCACGCGACGTGACCGGCGGTCCGGTGGACTTCGGCCAGGAGCGCCGCGGCGGGGTCGATCTCGATGGGCTCGCCGTAGGTCGCCATGGCTCTGCGGATCCTCTGCTCGGCGAGGCGTTCCTCGGCTTTGGCCTTGACCTGCTTGGCGCGGCCGCCGTGCTTGTGGCACACCGTCGCGCCCTTGACCGGCCACAGCTTGCAGGGCTCGCCGGTGCGCGAGCTGTGGCCGGTGCAGCGTTGCTTGATGGGTACGGGGTCTGGTTCGCGCTTCATGGGTCAGCGCCTTCCGATACCCGCTACTCCGCGGAGTCCGCCGCGTCCCCGTACTGGTCGACGGGTCGGGCTGTCTCGTGGAGGTAGCGGATGCCGGCGGCTTCGTCGGTGACGAGCTGCTGGTATCGCTGCCAGGTCATGCCGCACTTGCAGGATCCGACTCCTGCGGGCTGTTCGCTGTCGTCGGCTGGGAACGCGTGGCAGTGCACGGACGCCGGGTTGGGCCGGGTGGTGCGCATCTCGGCAACGTAGTACCGGAAGACGGCGGTGCGGACGCGCTCGGGGTTGTCCGGGTCGCGGACCGGGACCACGGGCTTGCCGTGCTGCGGCTTGCCGTCGTCGCCGACGAGTTCGGTGAGGTCGACGCAGATAACCTCGTCGTTCCACGATTCGCCGCCGATGGTCATGCGCAGGCCGCTGACGCCGAGCATCTGCTCGCCGGTCGCGTGGTCGTGGATCTCCATCTGCCACGGGATGAGTGGGGCGCCGTGGACCGGCGGCTTGGCGGCTGCGGGCCACGTGATGACAACGGTGCCCTGGATCGGCGTTCTGTACGGCTCGAGTTGCTGCGCGAGGCTTCCGGCGCGGTGCGGGTTGCGGTCGCCGGGGCAGCTGCGGCTGGCTGCGACGAGGTCAAGGTGGATCTCGCCGACGGACCGGCAGGTGCAGCCGTCGCCGTGCTTGGTCTCGATCGGGACGGCGACCGTTGCGCTGTCGGCCATCAGGCGGTGGGCGTGTCCTGCTCGGCGGCCGGGGCCGGGGCCGGGGCCGCGGTGGTGTCGGCCGCCGGCGGGATGTCGGTGACGACGGTGGCGGACAGGTCGGCGGCGGCTTCGGCCGCGAGGCCGCGGGCGTCGTTCTCGGCCTCGGTGATGACGGGCGCGGCGGCGGTCTCGGCGTCGTGGGCGAGCTGCTCCCCGTCGCGCTCGGCGGTCTTGGCGAGGTCGGCGCCGTCGCCGAGGACGTGGGCCTTGAGGTTGGCCAGAGCGTTCTCGATGTCGGTGATAAGGGCGTGCAGGTCCATGGGTTTCTCCTTGTGGGTTGCGGGTGTGGTGTGGGTTGGCCCCCGGCCGGAGGTGCCACCTGCTCGGCCGGGGGTGCGGACGCTGTGGTCCGCGCCCGGCTTCGCGCACCCACGAACGCGGCCGGGAGTCAGTGGGTGCGCCTACTGGGCGTCCTGGCGGGCGATGGACAGCACCGCCTCGCGCTGGACGGCCAGAACGACCTTGTGGGCGCCGTCCTTGAACTCGACGAAGACGCTGTTGTACTCGGCGGTGAAGTAGGCGGCGTTGACTGACTGCTCCACAAGGGAGCCGGTGCCGTTGTACTGGATGACCCACTCGGTCATCGGAAGGTCGGTGACGATGTTCGACATGGTGGTGCTCCTGGTGGTGGTCGCGGTGGTGGTGTCAGTGCGTCACGCTGCTGCGCTTGTCGTAGGCGTCTTGGAGCCGGTCACCGGGGTAGACCATGCGGCGTCCGCGTAGGCCTGCGAGGCGGGGGTCGCGCTGGCCGGTGATGCCGTCTTCGGCAATCCAGCGGCGGATGGTTCCGGCCGGCTTGCGGAAGAGCTGGACGGCGTCTGCGACGGTGATCAGGGGCATGCGTTCACCCCCCTGGAAACGGCGAAGCCCCGCTCGGTGGCGGGGCTTGTCGGGGCGCACGTCGTGCACGTTACGTAGATTTTTGCTCGCCAGCGATCAATCAGTCAAGCTGACGTTTTGACCAGGGCGGTTCGGTGGCTTCGCGCAGACGTGTGGCGTCGCGAAGAACTTCACCGGCGACTGCTGCCACGGCGTCGTCGAAGCGCGAGACCCATAGGCTACGCGTGATTCTGATGTCGTCGGCAAGCCCTTCGAAGCCGAGTGCTTCGAGGAAGTCCGGAATGCAGATTGCGCGCCTGCCGCTCACGGCCGCCACTCATCCTTGTACCCGGGTCGGCCGTCATAGGCTGCGGCCAGCCAGCGCGTCGTCGGACACGGCGTCGTCCAGTGCATGACCGGGTACTGGTGCTGGTTGCCGTCGGTGTCTTCGTCGGCGTCCATCTCGATCAGGCAGGTGGGGCAGCCGTGTCCGTCCCAGTGTGCGACCAGGATCTTGCGCTTGGCTGCGACGTCGCGCAGCACGCTGGCCGGGTCGTGGCGAACGATGTGCCCGGCGACGACGGTCAGGATCTCCTCGGCATTGTGGATCGGGAACTGAGGCAGCTCGTAGCTGCCGGCGTCAAATTCCTCGACGCTGCGAAGCGCCGGTTGCCCGGCTTCGCTGTCTTCGTCGAGCCATTCCTCGGCCGCCGGGTCAGGTGTCAGTACGCGGTCGTCGTGGTTGTTGACCCACTGCCAGTGGGATCCGGTCGGGACGTCGCCGTGACGGTCTCTGCTTGCCTCCCGGGCCCACATTGCGTCTTCGTCGAGCTGCCGCCCAAGCCACGTGGCAATGTCCGTCACGCCGATGCGCCGCACGTCTTGCAGGCGAAGCCGGCCGGGGGCGTGTTGCGACACTGCAAACACTCAAAGGGAGTGAGGAGCTCTTCGGGGCGCACGTCAAGCGCGGCGGCAAGAGCAACGAGCTCATCGACAGAAAAGGTGGCCCGATAGCCCCTTTCGGCCTTGCTGATCTTCTGCCTGTCGAGGCTGGGCATGCCTGCCATGGCGACCCGCTCGGCCAGCGCATCCTGCGACCATTCGCGTGCGCGCCGCAGCTTCCTGACGTTCGCGGCCACGGTACGACTCACGCTGTATTCAATACCCGCCATGTTCCGGTCTCCGTCACTCACGCCGCCATCCTCCTCGCCTGCGTCGCGATCCGCTGCCCAAGCCGCATCCACTGCGTACTGTCCCACGCCGCCCCGCACGTGTCGCACTCGATCAGACTGGCGCGCGGGTCGTGCTCCTCGCGGATCGCCGAGGTAAGCGTCCCGGGGCAGCGCTGCCCTTCGTGCCGCTCGACGCAGTCCCCGATCGTGGCGCGCGGCCGCGAGGGCAGGTCGATCAGCGCTCTGGCCCGTCCTCGCAGCTCCCCGAGCTCGGCCGCGTACTCCCCGGCCCACGGCTGCGCGGCGGCCCAGTCGATCGAGCGGGCGAGCCACGCGCACAGCACGCCGGGACTGTCGCCGGACGGCGGAGTGGCGTTCAGCTCCTCGACGTGTACCCGCGCCCACGACGCGAGTACGCCCGGGATGCGGTCGCGCAGGGTGGCCACGGCCGGGTTGATGGGCAGGCGCGGTTCGGCGCTGCCGGTGACGTAGGCGCCGGACGCGGTCTTGTGTCCGGTCAGGCCGGCCAGCGCGGTCCAGTCGCGGGCGAGTCCGCCGGGCTTGCAGTCGCGCGGGTCGGTCCAGCCGGTACCGTCGTTGCAGGCTACGTAGGGCGCGTCTTTCGGCCCGATCCAGAATTCGTACCGCTCGGAGAGCTGGCGGGTGATGCCAGCAGCCAGCAGCCCGGCAGCGTCCCGGTTTTCGCAGCGGATGTAGCGGGTGCCGTGGTGCACGCCCCACTGCACTTCGGCGGTCGGGTCCTCCTGCACGCTCGGCCCGGTCAGCGCGTCCTGCACGCTGGCCAGGTGTCCAAAGCACAGCCGCAGTCCTCCGGCGGCCGTCGGCGGGTTGTCGCGGTGGGGGGCGTCGCACATCTGGGCGGTCATGGCCTGTCTCCGGTGCGTGAGATCATGTTCGGGTGGAACTGGCCGCCGTGTTCGCATCGTTCGGTCTCGGCCTGGCCGATATCGAGCCGATGGATCTGACGGTGCCCGCGGCCGTCCCGGTCAAGATGAAGCACGGCCCCCTGAATCTGCTGGGCCGAACAGATGGTGTGGTCCGGGCGTGCTCGCTGCACCCGCTGCGTACCGTCGGGCCGGACGGCTGCCCGGAGTGCTGGCTGGTCGCGCTGGGGCGCGGGTAGCCCGCTCATCGGCCGCTCTGCTCGATCAGGGCCGGGTTGAAAAACAGGTCGGTCAGGCTGGGCCGGTAGTCGGCAGTGAGCTCCGCGTCGCAGGTGAGGCAGAGCTGCGCCACAAGCTCGCCGCCGAGGGTCTGGACTGGCTCGCGGCGGGTGTGCAGGCAGCGGGGCGCTTCAGGCTGTCGGCGTCTCACTGGCCGCCCCGTTCGTAGAAGGGGCTCCGAGGGGGCACCGGTGCCGAGTCGTACATCAGCGCGTCGAGCATGGCGTACCGCAGTGGCGCGCCGTAGATCTTCGCGAACCCGACCGCGTACAGCACGTACTTCCGTCGTTCTTCATCGCCCATCTGGGCAAACTTCGCGCCGAGCATGTAGTGCATGAACGCCGGGTCGTTCAGCACGGTGTCGGCCGCGAACGGCTGGCCCGCCAGCTCCTCGGCGGTCAGGATGTCGCCGAGCGTCAGAATGCAGTAGCTCACATCAGCCCCCTTCAACCACTGCGAACGTAAGCTCGCACCCCGGCGGCAGGACGCCCGAGGCGCGCAGTCGCTCGTTGACCTCCGCTGCCGCCGCCTCCATCCGACCGGGCAGCGCGGCCCGGTACGCCTCCTCGCGCGCCCGGTACTCGGCGAGTGCGGCACGGTAGCTGCCGTCCGGGTCGAGTTCGTCCTCGGAGCTGAAGCCGAAGGCGCCGAGGATCTGGCACTTGATCTGGTCGTCGTAGTCGCCGCTCACGTCAGCGCCCCTTCGTTGCCCGGCGTCGGGCGAGCCAGCCGAAGAAAAGCCAGTTGAACGCGGCGGCGATCAGGCCTCCAATGACCGCACCAGCGAAATATGTGATCTGTTCGCTCACGTCTCGATCCCCAGTTCCCTCGCGATGATCTGGACCGTCTCGCAGGGCCCGATGTCGTTGCAGGCGTGACACCAGTTCGGCAGCTTGCCGGGCTCCTCGTAGTACTGCCAGCCAAGCGCGTGCCAGTCGAGCAGGGCCGTGATCGCCGAGAAAACATCCGGGAACGGGCCTTGAACTTCCTCCAGCCGCTCGCGGATCGCGGCGTGCAGGTCAGTCGCCATCGTCCTCCTCCTCGGGCCCGCTGCGTTCGAGCGCGGCATACTCGTACGGCCGGTCCCACGTGTAGCTCCAGCCGTTCTCCAGCGCGAACAGCGCCGAGTCCAGCTTGTGCCGCACCTCCCGCTCCCACTCAGTGCGGTCCAGCTCCTCGTCGCTCACGCCGAGAGGCCTGAGACGGTGGAACTTGGGGTCCTGCATCGCCTCCTCCAGGCGCTCCTGCCACTCGGCGATCTGCGCCTCGGTCGGCTCCGGACTCGGGTTGAGCCGTATCGTCACGGGCTCAGCTCCCTGCGCCAGACAGTGCAACAGATACTTCGCGGCGTCCCGCACTTCAGGCGGCTCGGTCATCGCCGCCACCGCATCCGCACGCCCCGTGGCCTCCGCAGTCGGCATCGTGAACCAGCGCCCGCCGGGCAGCGCCAGCGTCCAAAGCGATCTGCGCCGCCTCGGGATTGTCCACCGGGATCTCGGGCGTCAGCTTGTGGTCGTCGCACCCGTGCACGGCCACCGTGACCGTGTCCGACCGGTCCGAAACGTACTCGGCCTCGGGGCGTCCGTCGTTGTGCTGCCGGATCCACTGCTCGCGCGCGGCGTGCCAGTCCTCGGCCTCCTGGTCGGTGGCGCGGCGCGGCCACTGGTGGGTGGCGGCCTGTCCGCACCGGTGGCACGTGTGGCCAACCGGGCGCAGGCCGCGCCGCGGTGGCTGGTTCGCGCTGGGGCCGTTGAGCAGTTCCGCCACGCCGGGCGGCAATTCGGGGCCGCTGTAGGAGCCCGGCGAGAGCGCCGCCCGGATGCCGTCGGGGGTGGTGAGGTGGTCCACGCTGATCCCGGCCGCGGCCAGGGTCTGCATCGCGGCGGCCAGGTCGGCGCTGGACGGGAGCGCGTCCATGGTGCCCCTGACGTTCGCCATGCCCTGTGTCGCCGAGAGACCGGCCTCGGCCAGGGCGCGCAGGTCGGTGAAGCCGCTGGTGTCGAGGGCCGGGTGGCCGTCCGGGATGTTCACGGGAACCGGCTGGTACGGGTTCTGGTCCGTCACGTCAGGCTCCATTCGGGCTTGAACTCGGGGTGGTGGGCGTGCGGCGCGGCCAGGTGCCGGGTGGTCTTGCACCAGCCGTGGGCCCCGGTCTCGCCGCAGTCGGGGTCGTTGTGGCACGTCCGGCAGCCGAAGTCGATTCCGGCCGCCCGGTCGGGCCGGTCGGCGGCCACGTGCTCGTGCTCGGCCAGGATCGCCTGCATGGCGGCGGTGTCCAGGAGGATCGCCTCGGGTTCGAAGTGCAGCTCGAACGAAGACGGCATGCCCGGGTCCTCGCCGGGGGTGTGCCAGGCGCCGGGCCGGCGGGGCGGCTGCCCGCGGTTGATGGCGGCGTCGAGCGCGGCCTGGGCGATGGCGGCGAGCTCGCGGAGGCGCGCGGCCAGGAACGCCGTGAGGTCGGGGCTGGTCACGGGGCGCTCTCCTTGATCGCGGCGTAGGTGTTGCACGGCCAGTACACAGGGTCCGCACCGTCCCAACCGGACTCGCGGCACTCGGCGCACACGGGACGCTCGTACGCTTCCTGCGGGCAGTGGATGGCCAGTACGGCGCTGACGGTCGGCGAGTCGGCACGAACGCGCACTTGCTTCCACTCGGCGACGGCGGCCGCGAGCGCGCTCTGTGCGCGCTTGTGCCGCGCGGTGACCCTCGCGGCAACCTCCGCAGCGTCGGTGGGCGGGTACTCCCGCATGGGGCTCCAGAGCGGCGCCAGCGACTTCATCTCGACCAGGAGTTGGTGGCCGAAGACGCCCGTCGCCTCAGCCACGACGGCTTCGACGCGCCCGGCGTTCTCGTCGTCGGCCATGTCAGTGCCCGGGAATGAGCAGGTCGGCGCCGCCGGCGTGGCTGGTACACACGCCCTTGCCCGCGATGATCAGGTTGGCGATGGCCATCGGCGGCAGGTCCTGGGCCTGGACGCCGCGGCGGTGGGCGGCCGCGCGGTCGTGGTGGCAGCGGTGGCACAGAATCCGGGAGTTGAGCAACTGGACCACGAGGCCGCCGAGCTGCTGGACGGCTGCGGCGAGCTGGGCGAGTCCGGCGGCGAGCTGCGCGGTGGTGACGGCGGCTTCGTCGAGGGCCGTGACGAGCGCGGCACCGTTGTCGGTGCCGGGCTCGTCCGCGGCGGTGTCCTGCGGGGTGGTGGTGTCAGGTTCCATCGGCGGCTTCCTGTTCGGGTCGGGCGGTTCCGCATTCTTGCTGGCAGCGGGCGTACAGCGTTCCGATCTGGAACCCGCGCCGGCCTTCGGGCGTGGCCAGGATCTCGTCCATGTCGACGGCATGGTAGGTGCGGTACCAGTCGCGTTCGAGCTGGTATTCGGGGCTGCGCCGGGCCTGTTCGATGAGGACGTCGATCCAGGTGACGACGTCGGGCCAGGGGCAGTCGGGGTCGGAGAGCGCGCGCTTCACCTGCTCGTATGCGTCGCGATCGGCGGCCGGCTCAGCCATGACCGTCCTCGCTCTCGGGGTTCGGCGTCCAGCCGCACACGGGGCATCGCCCGTTCTGCAGGCGGACGCGATAGCGGCTGCCGCCGCAGTACTCAATGGCGGCCGCGGTCGGGTCGGTGGTGATGTGCAGGCCGTGACCCTTGAGGGCGTTCATGATGGCGGGGACGAGGACTTCGGGCGGGTCGCCGCGGTGGTGCTCGCAGACCCGCTGGATCACGGCGCGGCCGGTGGGCTTAGCCACTGCCGGCACCTCCCCCAACGTCCTGCTCGGCGGTCGCGCGCTCCAGGGCGGTGCTCGGCGCGGCGTCGGCACCGCGCCACTGCCCGACAAGGCGCTCGGTTCGGTACATGACGGTTGGGTTGGTATTCGGGATTTCGCCACGCCATGCCGTTGCGCACTCGCGCGCCTGGGCTTTGTTGGACATGACCTCGATGTCCTCGGCGGCATCGGTATCCCGCATGCGCACGCCCCACTGCCGACGTTGACCACCCAGCCGCTCCCGCAGCTCGGCTAGCTCTGCCTCGGCCTGCTCGGCGCGGGCACGCAAGCCTTCCACCTCGCCGTCAAGGCCGTTCATGAGATCACCGCGAGTCGCGAGCTTGAGCCGCAACTGCGCCACCTCGGCGGCCTGCGCGGAGTCGAGGCGGTGGTACGCGGCCTCGGCCGTCTCGGCCCGCGCAGTCGCGGCGGCCAGCTCGGCGCGCGCACGCTCGACCTCGGCCAGCAGCTCGTGCCGGTGCGCGACGGCCGAGTTCGGCCGCTTCCGCACCGTGGTCGGGTTGCGCTCGGCATCCCAGGCGCGGATCTCGGCCAGCCGCTCGTCGCTCATCGGCTCAGGCATCGCGGCCCCGCCTCTCGCGTCGGTCCCGGTACGCCAGTACCGCTCCGGCCGTTCCGGCGATGGCGGCCGTGCCGGCGATCCACGCTATGAGCCCGGCGGTGCCCGGCACGCTGTAGGTGGCGAGCCCGGCCAGTCCTGCGGCGGCCGCGCCGCCGGCGAGGGCCTGGGTGCGAGGTCCGGGCCGGTTCTGGGGCTCAGCCATTGTGGTCTCCCAGCAGCGCCTTGGCGCGGTCGATGGTGGCGCCCAGCCGGGCCCGGAACGCCGGGTCGGCGGTCCGGGCCTCGATGTGGGCCGCAATGGCCTCGCGGACCACCGTGGAGATCGGCTGCTCATTGACGTACGCGACGACCTCCAGGTCGTCGGCGAGTTCGGCGGGGAGGCGTAGGGTCATAGCCTTCGTCGGCTCAGCCATCGCTGGCCCCTGCCCGCGCCCGCCAGTCGGCCGCCCACTGGAAGTCGAGCCCGGCCAGCCGCGCGCACTCCTGGTCCTCGGGCCGGTCGCCGACCATGAGGCCCATGTACGGCGGGTAGATCTCGCCGGGGAACTGCTCGGCCAGGGCGAGCGCGCTCTCGATGATCAGGCCGGGTGACGGCTTGCGGCACCAGCACCGGGCCATCTCGGGGTGTTCGGCTCCGGGGTGGTGCTGGCAGAAGGTGACCTTGTCGAAGAGGTGGCCGGTCTGCCGCTGCGTCTCGATCATCGCGGCCGCGACTTTCCGGAAGGGCACGATGCCGAGGGCTATACCGCCCTGGTTGCTGACGGCGACGATTCGGCCGCCGCCGGCCTTCCAGCGGCGCATCATCTCCACGGCCTCGAGGAACACGACAACGTCCTCGGGGCCGTTCACGAAGCGTCCGAGCTCGTCGTCCTTGCCCTGGCGGACGGTGCCGTCGAGGTCGAGGTACAGGACCGGCACGGGACGCTTGGGGGGCCGTGGTGTCACGACGTGAATGCGGCGCGGCTTCCGGGTCTCACCCATTGCGGGCCCCTTCCTGCGCGTCGGCGGGGGCGGTCGGGACCTGCGGTGCGGGCCTTCCCAGCGCGTGGCCGTTGGCGTGCATCACGCAGGCCCGGACGAACTGGGCCGGCTGGCCGAGGGTCTGCGCGACGGAGTCCTGGTCGCCGAGGACTGCGACCATGCGGGCGACGAGGTGGGCGCGCAGTTCCATCGAGCGGCGCATGAGGCGGTCGGCACGCTGAATGTCGTCCTGGGCTTCGCCGTAGAGCAGCTGGAGGCCGGCGAGGGCGCGGTGCTGTTCGTCGGTGCGGGGTTGGGCGTGGTGGGTGGCGGCGGCCGGGTTGGTGGCGGGCTCAGTCACCGTCGTAGTCCTCCGTTCGGTCCGGGCCCGGTACCCACTGCTGGCCGGGCGGGTAGGTCTTGGCCTGTTCGGCGCTGTGCGGGGTGATGCCGTACAGCAGGTCCGGGCATGCCGGGCAGCGGTTGGGTTCGGCGTAGCGGTCGAGCTTCATGGGCCGTCCGCATTCCCGGCAGGTGCTGTCCAGTCCGATGCGGGCCGCGTCGGTCTTGGGGTGCAGGGTCGGAATGCGGTAGCGGAACCGGACCGCCGCGGCGTCGTTCCGGTTGAGCTCGGCGGCGTAGGAGCAGGCGATGGCGTACACGTCGCGGATCCTGCCCCGGGCGTCGTGCTGCGCGTCCGTCGACCACTCCGGGCGGTCGGCGAGCTGTCCGAGGTGGTCCCACCATCCGGCGCGGGCGTCCAGGAGGGCGGCGTACAGGTACGGGTCGGGCGGGTAGCCGCCGCCGGAGGCGTCGCCGATGCGGGCGTTGATCTCGTGCCACTGGGTGGTGGCGTGTTCGAGAGCGTCGGTCATGCTGTTCGTCCTCTGATCGTCTTGCGGGGGCCGCTGCGGGCTTCGCAGCGGCTTGTCTAGGTCGGTGGACGCGGAACGCCCGTTCGGGCTTCCTGGGCCCCTGCGGCGGCCTCCTGGTGGCATCCGCAGGGACCGATCTCGTCGTCGATGCAGTCGCCGCAGCCGGGGCATCCGCAGTAGCCGCAGCCGTCGGTCTGCTCGGGGCAATCGCAGGCCTCGTCGGTGAACCGCTCGCGGACGCAGTACGGACAGCCGGTACAGGCGCACGAGCCGCAGCCGACACGATTCATGAATCGCTCTTCTCGCTGGCCAGGGGCTCAACGGAGAGCAAGACCTCGGCAGGGCTCGCCAGGCCAACCCGCATGCACGCGTTGCAGCGCATGTACGTCTTCTTGCTGGTGGGTCCCTGGCAGACCAAGCACGTCCCACTGGCGCTCTTGGCGCGCTGCTTCCGCCAGAACGCTGCCTTACACGCGTCGCTGCAGTAGGCGTTGCCGCGCTTGACGAGCGATTGCGGCTTGGTGAACTCGCTACCGCACTCGACGCAGGAAACCTGGACGTTCCGGGAGGCCGAGTAGCACTCGCGCGAGCAGTGCTCGAGTGGCTTGCCCGGCTGGGGATGGAACTCGGTCTGGCACACGGGGCAGGTCTTGCACCGCTTTGCCCGCCGGCTGACGTAGCTACAGTCCCTGCTGCAGAACCGCTGGTTGCGTCCCTGCGTGGAGCTGTAGATGCGAAACCTCTTACCGCAGTGCTTGCACGCCCGCTCGGGGCGCCCGTCCCCCCACGTCCGGTAGATGGCGATCTCAGAGCGGGCCTCGGGAACGCCCCGAACGACACGCCCGCTGACCTCGGTGACCTGGGCGTCGTCGAGCCAGACCACCTTGTTGCAGGCGTCAAGGACGAGCTTGAGCATGTTGTCGACGTCGCGCCGCTGAAAGGTGTGGCAGAAGAAGACGGCGATCACGCCGAAGTCGCCCTCAGTCGGCGTCTTCCAGCCGGGCTGGGCGCGGCGGAAGTGGGTGGCGACAGTCTCCTCGGCGGTGCGCGTCTTCTCCGGGGTGAAGGTGCGAATCTTGCTGCCCTGTTTGGTGAACCGAGCACGTGCCTTCGAGACCGGCTCGCCAGGAATGGTGAGATGGGCAACCACTTCGGGATCGATGACCTCGCGGAAGAGCCCCCAGGAGACCGGGGTTCCACCGTCTTCGGGGTACCTGACCGTCAGGTCACTGAGTCGTACCGTCGCGCTGGCGTCCTCGCTCATCCGCCGCTCACCGGTCCCTCGGCGTTGCGCTGCTGGAAGTCGGCGATGCGGTCGTCGAAGCGGTCGCCCAGGCGCCGGGCCGCGCGGATGACGTCCATCGGGGTGCCGGCGTGGGCGGCCGCGACGACCTCGGTTACCGCCCGCACGTCCTCGTCGCGCTGTCGTGCCGCCTCCTGGCGTTTCTCGCGCTCCATCCGTCGCGTGGCGCGCAGGATCTCGGCCATCGCCTCCTGTTCCTGGTCGTCCAGCGCGCGGGAGCCGTGGACCACCGCGGTGACCGTGCCGTCGCCGGCGACGTCGATGCCGATCATCTGGCTGACGTCGCGGGGTTCTGCGACGGCGTCGCACCGGTGCGCGGCCATCCGGGCCAGGAGCTCGCCGGCGTCGGTGTCCTCGGCGTCGTCGGTGCCGCCGAAGACGACCTCGGCGCACGGGACGTGGTGGACCTGGATCCAGGTGGAGCGGATGTCGCAGGCGTGGAGTGCGACGATGCCGAACTCGCCGGCGTTGGCGACCGCGGCGAGCTCGGCGCGGGCGCGCTGCAGTTCCTGCAGTTCCTGCTCCTGCTCGACGCCTGCCTCGACCGAGGCGTCCCAGTCAACCAGCAGCACCTTCAGGCAGCCGACGTCCCGGGCCGTGAGGGTGAGCCTCGGATCCTTCTGGCCGTCAACGGCGGCGACCAGCTGGCGGATGCGCGTCGAAGAGGCGGTCTCGTGGACGTTCATCCGACACCTGCGCTCAAAACGTGGGTGGCACCGTCGGCGTCGCACACCGGGCAGTCGCCGATGCACTCGCAGTCCTCCAGGCCGCAGCCGCAGGGCCGGCCCGGCTGGCAGCCGCATTCGCAGGTTGCGGCGGGCAGCGTGGCGATGGCGGCGGCGTGCCGGTTGCGCAGCGCCAGGACGGCGCCGTACAGCGGCTTGTTGTCGCCGCAGGTCCACTGGTCCTCGGTGAGGGTGGCGAGGTCGCGGATCGCACGCAGCATCCCCAGGCGGTCGGCCAGGAGCGCGCGCAGGTCCGACTCGGTCAGGTGCAACCAGCCGCGCCCGTCGGGATGCGGAATGGTCCACAGAATGTGGCTCGACGGGCGGTCGTCCTCGGCTGGCCGGGCGTCGAGCACGGCCTGCACGCGCTCGGCAGCGTCGGCGGCGGCCTGCGCGGCCGCGGTCAGGTTGGCCATCAGGCGCCTGCCATCTCGGTGCTCGCGACCCGCTCGATGGTGAAGTCGCCGCCGTTGTTCCAGCCGGCCTGGATCGAGCCGCGGCCGGTCTCCAGGTCGACGTGAACCTCGATGTCCTTCGAGGCCAGGTAGCGCCGGACGTCGGTGCGGATCTCCCGGGCGAGCGCGTCGGCGGTCAGGGCCCAGACGGTCAGCGCCGGCGGCGGGGGCGGGCCGTTCTGGCCGCCGCGGCGGCCGACGCGCTCGTAGGTGACGCGGTACAGCACCTGCTCGGCGTCGGGGTCGCCGATGGCCTCGGCCAGCTGCGGGAGGTCCGGGGTTTCGATGAGTTCGTGGGCGGCGGGGCGCTGCGGGTCGTAGTCGGCGACGTGCCGCTCGGCGTGCTTCAGCGACGGCGCGAGCTCGCCGAGCAAGGCCGTCTGGGGTGTCGAGACGGTTTCGGCCAGCGCGCGCATCTTCGTCAGGCCGGCCGTGACCCGTCCGCGCCGGGCCAGTCCGAGGCCCTTCACGCGCTCGAGTTCGGCGGCGCTCATGCCGTCGGCCATGGCCGGGGTGATGCCGGCCTCGACGAGGGCCTTGAGGGTGTTGCGGCCGAGGTTGTCGTCGCCGAGGTCCCACTCGGCGTCCGTGGGGATGGGCATGTCAGGTGTCTCCGTTCGTGGGTCGAGTGGTGGTGGCGTTGAGCAGCTCGGCGGCGGCCAGCATCGCCGCCATGGCGTCGGCGGGCGTGGCCCAGCGCCTGGTGCCGGGCGTTCCTGAGGCCCGGATCAGGGCGGCGTCCTCGGGGCTGTCCACGGCGACGGCTTCGACAAACACGGCCGGCCAGACGTAGCGGCCCTCGTCGGGTCCGCCCTCGATGAGCAGGACGTCCTGGGCTTCGTCGCCGGGCAGTTGCCGACCGAAGGCCCGCGCGAGGTGTTTGCGGCGGACGGTCTTCGGGACGGTGGCCACGCCCGCCAGGTACGGCCCGATGGCATCGGCGCCGAGGGCGAGCGCGGCCGAGGCGGTCGGGTTCGCGGCGACGCACACCGTGTCGGTGCCGTTCTCGGCGTAGACCACGGCACCGTGGAGCCTGCCGAGGCGCTGGGCCGCGGCGGCGAACTTGCTCGGCGGGATGGTGACAATCCAGCAGTCGCGGGCCCTCATCCGCTCGGCGATGCGCGTGGCGGCGTCGGTGAACGGGACGAGTTCGTGCGTTGCGGTTGTGGACATCAGGACTCCTGGTCGGGCCGGGCTTCGTGCAGCGGGCAGGCCGGGAAGTACGCGCGGACGTCTGTGGCCGGTCCGTGCGAGGCCGGGGTCTGTGGGTGGCCGCATTTCGGGTATCCGAGGTGGTTGGCGACGCGCCACTTGCAGCCGCCGCACCGCAGTCCGGGTGCGTCGCGCGGCTCGGCGGGTGCGGCGTCGGGGTGGAGCGGTCCGCGGGTCAGCGGGTGGATGCCGGCGGCGAGCTGGGCGGCGCGGCGTCGGGTGAGTCGACGGCCGGCGGACAGCTTCTCGCCGGGGTCGGACGCCGGGACGTCGAGGTCGAACAGGGCGTCGGTCATGACCGCTCGCCCCGGTACTTCGTCGCGGCCTTGACAGCGTCGGCGAGCTTGGCCCGGCAGTCCGGTCCGCGCCCCTCGCGCTTGCTGACGGGGTCGCGCAGCGAGATCCCGCAGTCCCGGCAGCGGACCGTGGTCTTGGCGTACAGCGCACCGGCCGCCTCGGGATCGGCAACGATCGCGGCGCGGATGGCACGGTCCCACGGCCAGCGGACGGTCTCGAACCAGTCGTGGACGCGCCGCTGCCGCTCCAGCGGAGACAGGCCGGCCAGGTCGCTCTTGAACAGCGCCGGACCATAGCGCGCGTTCGCTGGGCTGGCCTTGAGGTGGCCGTTGACGGCGCGCCATGCGGTGAGCTGGCCATGGCCGTTCGGGTCCGGAACGGCGTAGTACCCGTCCGGGATGTCCGGGCGCGGGGTGGTTGGGCCCGAGAGCGGGCTGTCGTGGCTGGTGGTCATGACGCGCTCCGGGCGTCGACGCGCGAGGGGTGCATGAACCCGGCGCGGTGCCCGCGGCCCACGGCGCACGACTGGCCCGGGGCGGCATTGCAGTGCGGGCAGCGCACGGACGCGGCGGCCCGGGCGGCGCGGGTCCGTTCGATGGCGGCCTCGATATCGGGCGGCACGACCGGCGGCAGCCCGGCCGGGACGAGCGCGAGGCGGACGGGCCGGTTCTCCAGCCGTCCGTCACCGGCGGCGCGGATGAGGGCGCCGACGCGTTCAAGGAACTGGCGGCCGGTCTCCTCGCCGATGGGCTCGTAAACGATGTTCGCGGCGCCGATGCGGCGCTGTCGCAGGGCGCGGACGGTGCGCAGAATGTGTGCGGGCTGGAGGTATTCGGTGGATTCGCGCCGGTGGTGGACGACCGCCTCCAGGGCGTCGGGCAGCCGGACGTCGTGCAGGATCCGGGCCCAGTAGGCGGCGACCTCGTCGTCGGTAGTGCGGTTGTCTCCGGCGGCTATGGCGGAGATCAGGATGTTGGCTTCTTGGTTGTTCATCGCAGACTCCCGGGGATCGGCAGCATGTCGAAGGGCGATGGGGGGTTCTGGCCTGCGGCGGCTTCGTCGAGGGCGCGCATGCGGTCGTGGCGTTCGGCGCCGTCGGCCATGGCGCGTGCGACGCCGGAGGGGCGCGTCGGCTGGCCGCGCGCGTCGATGGCGGTACCGGGCGGCGTGTCCTCATCGGGCCCGAGGTCGTCGAGCCAGCGTTCGCCGTTGAGCCAGCCGGAGGGGTGCTTGATCCGGTCGCGGGTCAGGCGCAGGCGCTTGCAGTGCCTGGCGTATCGACCGGCGGCGCCGATCAGGATGTCGGGGTCAGCGCCGCCGGCAATGGCCTCGTTGAAGGCTTTCTTGGCATCGGGACGGCCGACCTTGTGGCCGTAGGCATCCCAGAACTCGGCGAAGCGAGGGTGTTCGGGTTGGTCCTTCGCCTTGCGGCTGCGTGGCGTTGCCGATTGCTCGCTCGGAGGCGAAGCCGACGAGGAAGTAGTTCCACTTCCACTTCCACTTCCACTTCCACTTCCACTTCCGGCGTGCGCGCGTCCGCGCGTACGGAGGGAGTCCTCAGTGAGTTGTGGGTGAGGTGTGGGTGAGGTGTGCTGACCAGGGTGTTCTGGGGCTCCGAGCGGATCGGACCCGCTTGGAGGAAATTTCCCGTCGTGCGTCAGACGGTCGTCTGACGCGGACCCTTCGGAAGTCCCGGATGGCGTCAGACGACCGTCTGACGCACGACTATTCGTACTGTTCGTCCCGCTCGAAACATTCCCCGAGCCCTCACTGAGTTGTGAGTGAGGCGTGGATGATGAGTCAGGGCCTTGCGGTGAGACCTCACGCAGTTCGCCCAAGGCCTCACGCCATCCTCCGAGGTCGTGGAAGTCGCACGGCGGCAGCTTGCTCTCGGTCGGGCGGTTGATCCGCTGGTGCTTCTCGAAGTTCACGACATGGAGGTAGCGTCGGCCGCCGCTTTCGTAGCGGCAGACCATGTCGTGGCTCTCGAGCTCGTCCAGGTGCCGCTCGACATGACGGCTGCTGACGGTGTCCTCGTCGTTCGGCCAGATCGCACCGCGAAGGATCTTTGCGTTGTCGGGGGAGCGGCCCTTGTCGTCGACGAAGGTCCACAGCCCGACGAAAGTCCACCGCGCGGGCAGCGTCAACGCCGCGATGGACTCCGAGGTGAAAGTCTCGGGTTTGATGGTGCGGATTCGTGCCACCAGGATCCTGTTCTGCCTGCTGCCGAGGGGTTTATGGGTAAGCCGGACCGGCGCCGCGCGGTGCGCGCGGCGCCTGGGGTCTTCGGCTGGTGTCAGGGCGCGATGGCGAACCCGGGCCGCGTCGGCCGGTCGGACCAGATGCCGACGAGGTAGCCGAGGGCGGCGCGGGAGACGGGGTCGCCGGCGGTGATGGCGCGGTCGACGACGAACAAGGTCCGGTCGAGGTCCGTGCTGAACAGGGCGGCGGCGTGGGTGCCGGTGTCGAGGTCGTGGACGAGGACGTCCGCACGGCCATCGTCGAGGGCGGCGCGGAAGTCGGCGCCGAGGTAGTCCAGGGCCGACGTGGGGACGTCGGCGGGCAGGCAGGTAGTAGGCTGCGCCATGGGTTCCACCAGGTATCCGTGAGAAGAGACTGGTTGGAGCTGAGGTCCCGCCGGGTGTTAGCGCACCCGGCGGGACCGCTCTGTTCTGTCTCGACCCTAGCCTTGGTGAAGTTCAAACGCAAGCATGGCTCTACGCTTGCTTGCGGGCCTTCCGAGCGCGCGCCCCGCCCGAGCCCGGACGGCCCGCCACCCAGGCCTCGATCTCCGGAAGCCTGTCCTCCGACCAGCCGACCGAGTTCCCCAGCTTCGAGTTTGGCTCGGGGAACGGCCGGCCCGCGTACCGCTTGCCGGGCTGCGACAAGTTCCGCCAGGCGCTGACGGTCGCCGGGGCCACACCCAGCCGGGCGGCCAGCTCCGCCGTGCTCAGATCCGCCATGCCGCCTCCTCTCGCCAACGCAAGGTTCGCTTGCGATGTTATAGGGGGCTTGGCGGCCATGACCAGCATGGGTGATCTCTCCTTCGTCTGTGTCGGGAGCTGACGCCGCCCCGTCCAGGAACGCCAGCACCAGCGCGGCCCGGCGGATCACTTCGGTACCTCTGCGACCCGCAGCGCCCGCTTGGCCAGCGCCCGCAGGTCCCCGCGCGGCCGGTCGGCCACGATCGCCCGGCACAGGTCCAGCAGCTCGGCCACGATCTCAACCGGGATGTCCGTCGCCGCGGCGTCGCGCTTCACGCCGTTCATGAGGCCGTTCTCGTAGGCCCAGGCGGTCATGCGCACCCGGACCAGGATTGTGTCCCGCTCGGTGCCGGCCGCCGCTCCCGTGATCCGGTAGAGCACCGCCAGGCGGGTGCGCAGCGTGCGGGTCGAAAAGCCGAACCGGGCAGCGATCTGCTCGTTGGAGTGGCCGCGCGCGACGAGTCGGATCAGTTCCCGATCGTCGTCAGTCAGCGTGCGCGGGCGCCTCACTTCCCCCTCCCCCGCGCCGCCCGGTCGTGGCCTTCGTTCGCGGCCTGCAGCTGGCTGACGCGGTCCTGGAGTTCGTGCGCGACGCGGCGCCAGCGCTGGCTGTTCGCAGCGTCTCCGCACGTGGCACCGTGGTTGTCGTGGAGCTCGGCGACCTCCAGGCGCAAGGCCGCAATAATCTGGTCCTTGTGGTCCAGCAGCTCGTTCTGGTTGACCAGGGCCGCCCCGGCCTCGTCGGCGCGGCGCATCTCGGCGTCGCGCCGGTCCTTCAGCTGCTGGATCCTCGCGCGGAGCTCCTCGTTCTCCTGGCACAGCTCGCGGTTGCGGGCGTTGCTCTTCTCCAGCAGCACGGCCGCGTCCTCGTCGACGTCGTCCGGCGTGCGGAAGCCGGCGACCTCGTCGACGACGGCCAGCACCGGCCGGGCGCCGCGCCACCGGCGGCTCACGACGCGCCGTCCGGGCCGGCCGCAAGCTCGCCGGCCTCGCGCAGAAGCGCCTTCTGCGCGCGCTCACCTTTGTTAGCCAGCCGGTACTGCACGCTCGGCGTCTTGTTGAACTCCTGCGGGCCGAACTCGGAGACGAGGTCCTGCTGTTCGTGCTCCATGCAGCCCACGTCGTACGCGACCGCCGCCTTGGTGCGCCCGAGGATCCGGGCGAGCTCGGGGATCGTCAGCGGCCCGTTCAGGGCGATCACGCCGGCGATCAGATAGTGGCGCTTGGCCGTGCGGGTGGCCGCGGACATCAGCGACTGCCGTCCTCGGCGTCGGTGAACGCGGACTCCAGCTCGGTCTCGAACTCCAGCGGCAGCATCAGGCTCCCGGAGCGGCGCTCCAGCGCCCGGCGCATCAGCCGCTGGGCCTCCGCGCGGTCGCCGCCGGTGATGGCCTCGATCCGGCGGATCCGGAGGGTGGGGCTGACCTCGCCGGTGTCGGTGTCGGTCTTCGTCTCCTTGCAGTCGACGATCGCCAGCACAATCTTGTAGCCCTGCGGGTTGTCGATCAGCTCCGTAGCGATCGGACCCAGGCCGTTGGCACGGCCGGGGGGCAGCGCCCCGGCCATCTTGATCCCTGACATGCGTGTCCTCTGTGAGGTCTGTACCGGCCCGGGGCCGGGTGTGTGGTCTGTGGTGCGGCCCCGCCGCCCGCCCGCATCGGTACGGGCGGCGGGGCCGGATCGGCGGCCGCCGGACGGTTCCCGCGACGGCCCGGCGGCCGGTCTAGGGGCCGCCCACCGCCGGTGGAAGCGGTGGGCGGCCGGACCGCCGGGAACCCGCGCCCGGGGGCGGCGCGGCCTTGGGGGGGGGAACATCCCGGCGGGGTTCCGGCGACGAGGGAGGGGACCACTCGCCGCCGGGGTCTACGAGGACCCGGGTCTGTGCCGCTGGCGGTCCTTGAAGCGCTCGTAACGGCGCAGCACCGCAGTCTGGGTGCAGCCCAGAGCGGCGGCCACGTCGGCGGCCTGGTCGTGGCTGCCGGTCAGGCACGTGTCGAGGTAGGCCTGGTCGGCTTCGGTCAGCGCGGCCGGCTGTCCGGCCAGCACCCGCTCGACGGCCACGACGTCCGCGGAGCCCAGCGTCTGCCCGGCCAGTGCGGTGCGGTCGGCGGCGTTCATGCCGCGGCCCTGCCGCCCCGCCCGTCGGTGATCGCCGCGAACCAGCCCTCCCAGCCGGCCCACGGGTCCGCCGCCTCCGCGTCTTCGGCGGCCTGCGCCGCCAGCTGCTCCACGGACTGCTCGCCGACGGCGTCCATCACCGCGGTGTCGGCGGCCGGGGCCATGCCGACGCCGGTGGTGGCGGTGCCGTGCCGGGCCGTTGAGGGCACCAGGGCCCGGATGTACCCGGCCTCGTAGCCCTCCTGGTAGCCGTGGCCGTGGCCGGCGGCGGCGCCCTCGATGTAGGCCGCCTCGGCGGCCGCGCGGATCAGCGCGTCCGTGTCGGTGTCCGGCCGTGCCGGGTCCGGGACCGCGGCCCGGGCCTTGAGTGCCGCGGTCTCCTCGGCGGCGTCGCGGGTGGCCATCAGTCCGGCCCAGGACGCGCCGGCGCCCAGCAGCAGCACCGACAGCGCGACCGCGCCGGGGTACCGCTCGTACTCGATGCCGGCCTCGACCGTGGTTGGGATGCCGTAGGCCACGACCGCCGCAACCAGACGCAGCTTGAGCAGCGGCCCGCTCACGACCGTGCCGCCTCACGGTCCAGGGCCGCGGACTCGGCCTGGCAGCCCTCGCAGTCGCCGTGGTAGTCGTCGTCCTCGTGGTCGTGGCCGACGACCGGCTCCTCCGGGCTGCCGGACCACATGTCGTCGTTCGACGGCATGGGCGGCGTCGGCTGGCCCGCGGGCAGCATCACCCTCACGGGTGCCGCGCCCATCTGGGATCCCGGCTTCACGCCGATGTACTCCGCGGACGTGGGCACGAACTTCGACAGGCGGTGCAGTGCGGTCTTCAGCCACATCGCCTCCTCCCACTTGACCCACGGCGCTTCGTCGCCGTCCTTGGTCTTGTTCACGGCCTTGGCCTTCATGACCTGCGATTGGGTCAGCACCACGACCACGGACGTGCCGCCGGCCTTCATCAGGCCGTAGGCGTAGACGCGCTTGAGCGGACGGTTCTCCCGCTCCTCGTCGTCCCAGTCGACGATGTGCAGCGGCCGCTCCTGCGGGCCGTTCCACCGCGGCGGCACGTGGGTGTCGAGCGCGCCCGGGGTCCACACGAACACGTCGCCCTCGCGCACGACCATGCACACGACCGTCGCGGTCGCCCCGGCGCGGTAGATCAGCTCGATCTCGCCCTGGTAGCCCTTCTGGCCGTGGACGATCTCCCTGCCCAGCTGCTTGTTAAAGCGCGGGATCAGCCAGTACTGCTCGGTGCCCGGCTCCAGTCCCAAGCGGGCCGCGTCGAGCATCGCCGCCAGGAACGCCCCCGGGTCGTTGCGGGCCGCCTTCTCCAGCCTGTCGTTCCGGCGCAGGACGCCGAGAGCGACCCGGACGAACGCGTCGGGGCTCATGTGGGACGGCAGCACCATGGCGAAGTCGCCCTTGTACTGCTGGACCAGTCCCCGGGGGGAGCTGTCGACCGTGGCCAGCGCGGCGCCGATGGTGGGGTTGCTCATGCCGTGATCACCTGCTTTTCGCGCGGTTCGGAGATGAAGACCAGATGGGGGTCGGCGTTGCCCTTGCGCTGCCGGCGGGCGATTGGGTCGCCGATCCAGCAGCCGCGGCGACCGTCGCCGATGGCGTCCGCGACGCGCGCGGTGTGCATGCGGTGGGCGGCCTTGGCCTCCTTGTAGGCCTTCACGGCCTCCAGGTACGGCAGGGCGATGTCGCCGGGGAGTTCGATGTCGTAGTCCTCGATGCCGGGGGCGAGCTCGCGGACCGTCTCGTAGGTGCGCTCGTGGCCGTCGATCTCGGGCCGGACGCCGTCAAGCAGGGACTGGACGAACAGGCGCCCGCGCTCGCGCAGGATCGCCCCTTCCATCTCGTCGTACTCGACGGTGAACTCGGCGTACTCGCTGCCGGCGAACAGCACCCCGTAGTGAACCCGGGGGGCGCCCCAGACCATGCAGTTCCACAGGCCCTGCGCCCGGTAGTACACCGGCACGTCGTCGCTGCCGTCGGGGCCCCAGTTGTCGCGGATCCGGGCGGTCTTGCCCTCCCAGATCTCCGGGACGCTGCGCTTCTCGGGCAGCCCGGAGTGCCGGTACAGCAGCGCGTCGGGGCTGGCCAGCATGTACGGGTGCTCGCCGCTGCGCCACATCCCGAGGTCGGACTCCACGAGGTACTCGGGGTGCCGGCGCGCGAACTCCTCGCGCAGCAGCGGCTCGAGGCGCCGGCCCCAGTACAGCTCGTTGTTGTCCTCGATCGGGCCGGTCATCCCGGCCTTGCGGTGCCACAGGGAGAACGCGGACTCGAACGTCGACAGGTTGCACGCGGCGGCGACCTCGGAGCCCCCGAGGGCACCGGCTCGCGCCTGGTGCCACTCGGGGGAGCCGACCTCGAACCGGCCCACGAACACGGGCCCGGTCATCGCGGGCCGCCCTCGGGTGCGTACAGGTACTCCCCGGCCGTGTCGACCAGGCAGCACAGCAGCGCCGCCATGTCCTCGTCGCTGTTCCCGGCCGCGCTGAGCAAATCCCAGGTGTCGCTCATGATCTCGCCGGTCGCCATGACGACGGCGCCGATCTGCTGCGGTGTCAGCTCCGGGAACCGGTCGGTCAGCCTCGCCGCGGCGTCGACCGGCGCGCCGCCGGTCGGGATGCCGCCGCGATTCTGTCGAATCGAGGCCGCCTGCTGGTCGGCCCACGCGGTCGCCTTCATCCCGTCACCGTCCCGATCCGCCCCGCGGCCTCGTTCAGCTGCCCGGCGAGCATCCGCGCCTCGGCCATCCCGAGCTGGATCGTGGACGCCAGATCCGGCGCCAGGGCGTCCCAGGCGTCGGCGACGGCCTCCTCCAGGTGCTCCAGGCCGACGCTCTCGATGCCGTAGTCCATGGCGTTGATCAGGTTGGCGCGGGCGATCAGGTAGTCGGTCCAGGACTGCGCGCGGGAGTCGCCGCAGTGGATGGACTCGGCGAGCGCGTCGGCGACGTAGTGCACCAGGTCGTCCAGGCCCGGGCCGGCCACGGTAACCGCAGTCCGGTCCGAGGGCGCGACGGTCCAGCGGGGCGTCATGCGGCACCCCCGAGCAACAGCCGCGAGGTGCGCGTCACGCACCGGAAGAACAGGGCGCCGGTGGTCTCGCGCCCCTCACCCATCGCCTCGCCGACCTCGGCGGCGCACTCGCGCATGTTGCAACGCAGGCGCCGCAGCATTGCGTCGGCGACGGCCATCACGCCGTCGTCGTCGAGCGCGTCGGGGTCGGCACCGGAGATGAACACCAGCTCCGCAAAGGCACCGGCGTCGAGCGTGACGTGCTCGCGGCGGACCTCGGCGTCCTCGGCCCAGCGGAACGACTCGTGCGGCAGCACGGGTCGCGCCAGCCACACGATGTTCGACTCGTCCGGGGCGTGCAGGATCGAGCGGGCGGCATAGTACGGGCCGGCGTCCCAGACGAGGGCGGCCACGCGGGGCAGGGTCGACGTCGTCATGCGGCACGCTCCAGGAGTCGCAGCTGGCTGGTCTGGACGGTCCACTCACGCCAACTGCGGCCTGAGGCATCGCGGCCGGCCATCCGGCCCATGGTGCTGGTCACGTACTCGTCGAGCAGGACCGTGGCGATCGGGCAGCCGATGCCGTCGAGGCCGGTGCCGGTGACGGTGGCGCTGCCGGACGGCCCGTCGGTGCCGCGCTGGGCGACGTACACGCGCTCGCCGGTCTCGTAGTCGATGGCGCTCACAGGTCCGCCTCGATTCCCGGCTCCAGCGACGCGGCGTAGTCCGCGTCGGCCTCGTTCCAGGCGTCGGCCTCGGCGAGGTCATCGACCTCCTGGTCCTCGTCGTGCTCGTCCTCCTGGACGCCGCAGACGGCGTCCCAGGCCTCGAAGTCGATCTCACCCATGTCGGTGCTCATGGCGGTCGCGGCGGCCTGCGCGAGGGTCGCGTGGACCTGCGCACGGTGGGCCATGAAGGTGGCCGTCTCCGGTCGGACCGCCTTGAAGGCGGCTGCGGCCGCGGCGTCCAGCCGCTCGGCCTCGCGGTAGTGCTCGGGGCCGGTAGCCATCACGCACCCCCGCAGTACACGCAGGTCTCGGGGTCGCATTCCGCGCCCGCCTCGACGTCCATCTCGTGCTTGATCCGGGCGACGTCCTCGGCCTCGGCCGCGTCGAAGTGCTCGGGCTCGGCGGCGACCCAGTTCTGGTGCTTGCGCTCGGCGAGGCGCCACTCCTCCCCGGCGTCGATCGTTTCGTTGTTGGCGCCCGGAACGGACGTGGTCATCCCGGCGAGGTACTTGACGTGGGCCGCTTCAGACATGTCGAACCAGTCCTGCGACTGGGCGATGAACATCGTGTACGGCATCAGCGATGCCGCGCGCAGCGTCGCGATGTCGCCGTCGTCGTTGAACTTGACCGTGACGCGGCCGTCGCTAAACAGGGCGGTGACGGTGCCGCGAGCTCCGAAGTGGTCGTGCTCGGAGTTGGAGACGTTCACCGTGTCGCCGAGGGCGAAGCCCGTGGCCTCTTCGGGGCTTGCCGCCTCGGTAATGTCGTTGCGGGAGTGCTCGGTGGCCACCCGCAGCGCCTCGTCCTCGGCGTCGAGCCGGTCGAACAGCCCCGTGGCGTTGATCTCCTCGATCAGCTGCTCGCAGCGGTACGCCAGCGCGTACTGCCGGTCGGCCTCCGTGCGGTGGTCGGCGTACTCGTCGGGGAACATGGTCGGCGGCAGCGGCGCCTTGATGGCGTCGAGCTCGCGGCGGCGGGCCTCGTTGGCGTCGTCGGTGATGCCCTTGAGCTTGTCCAGCAGCAGAGCCGTGCCCTCATCGCAGTGCAGGTCGAAGTTGCTCATCGCGACGTCACCTCCGCCCGGCGCAGGTTCGAGATCGGGGTGGTGTAGCCGAACAGCGACAGCGGGCCGCGCCCGATGAACGCGGCCACGCCGCACACGTCGAGCACGAACCGCGAGCCCTGCGAGCTGGGCAGCGCACCGGGCCAGCGCGGGCCGACCTGGCGGCCGTCCTTCACGGCGACCTCGTTGCCGATGGTGATCTGGGGGCTCATCGGGTCACCGCCGGCGTGGTCTCGTCGGCGAGCATCGCCGGCGGCTCGGCCATGTCGGCCTCGGCCTGCGCCCGCTCGGCGTCGTACACCGCCAGGATGCCGTCGGCCTCCATCGACGCCATGTCGATCGCGGTCTCCAGGTCCTGGCTGGCCGCGATGGCCGGGAGGCGCATCTCGCTCAGGTGCCGGTTCAACAGCCGCGTCGTGGCGTCGGTCGCCTGCGAGTAGCGCCGCATGATGTGGACCTCGATGCCGTGCAGGGCGTCGGCCCAGTCGGTCAGCGGGATCGGCTCGGCGGACAGCGGGTCGGGGCCCAGCTCGGCCTGGATCGCGGCGATCGGCCGGCGGGTGGTCTCCCACTCGGCGGGCGGCATCGCGGCGATCTCGGCCATGGTCATCTCCGGCAGCGTGAAGCCGAAGTCGAAGCCGGCGGCCGGGCCGGTACGGGTGGTCTCGCGGCCCGGCTGCTTCTGGGTGGTCAAGCGGACCTCCTCGAACGACGGGACGCGGGGCGGCGAGGCCGGGGCCGCGGTGGGCCCGGACTTGGCCCGGGGCTTGGGCGGTGCGAAGATGTTCACGGGTTGCCTCTCACTCAGGTGACCGTTGGGCCCGATGTCCGCTGCCGGCGGCTCGGGCCCCTTTGCATGTCAGGCCGCTGCGGGCAGCGGCGTAGCTGTGGTGGTGAGCGGCCGGAGCATGATCGACGGGTCGATCAGTGCCACGACGAAGTCAATTTCCTTGTCCGTCAGCGGTGCGTCGTCGGCGCCGTCGTCCCAGCCGAGTTGGAAGATCCGGTCGAGCTCGGCTTGGCGTCGCTCGTCGGGAGTCATGACGGATCCCGCATGATCGCGGCGAGGGGCACGTTCAGCTCGTCCGCGAAGTCCTGAAGCTTCTTCACCGAGACGTACGCGCGCTCGGCTTCGACGTTGCAGATGAAGCCGTGGCTACAGCCGGTGTTGCGTGCGAACTCCCGGACGCCGATCTTCTTGGCGGTCCGGATCGCCCTGATGGCGGCGCCGTTCTGTTGCTTCACGTTCCTAAGATAGGAACCAGTTACTCAGAACGCAAGACCTCTAAGTAGAGTTCCTTGCCAGGGTGGTTCCCATTGAGCAATGTTTGGCCGGATGGGCGCACAGGAACCACTTGCGCGCCAATCGGGGTTGCTCGTCCTGGTCAAAAGCTGGTCATGGCTGTTCTGTGGTGCCTATCGATCGGGCATCATGGAACCGTGACATACGACTGGGACGAGCTCGCCGGAGCCATCCGTGTGGAACGTGCGCGCCGGAAGTGGTCACAGAGCGAGCTGGCAAAGAGGTCCAACGTCTCGCAGGGCACCATCAAGAACCTCGAAGGCGCCCACTCGTACAAAAAACCACCCATCGGACCACTCCAGGCTATCGATCACGCGTTCGAATGGCCCCAGGGAACCCTGGAAGGCGTCCTCCGGCGGAAAGGGGCACCTCCTGCCGACAAACCGACCGTCGCGGACGCGCCGACCCCGCTGCCTCCGCTGAAGGACCGCATTCCCGTGCGTGTGCGCCTGGAGGTGGAGGGCGGCGAGCTTCTCGATACTGAGCGCTACGACCTGACCGTCGGCAACGGCGCCCGGATCATCACCTTCCTGATCATCGATCCCGAGGACCCCGGCAAGCCGCACGACCACGAGGAGCTGCGTCGGACGGTCCGGGAGTGGGAGCAGTTCAAGCGGCGGCAGCGAGGGTTGAAGCCGCTGCCGTGGGAGCCAGGCGACCCTGAAGAGTGGAAGACCGACTCAGAAGCCTGATTTACCTGCGGCTTGACCGTTCAAAGCGGTAAGACCTTAACCCTTGGCGGCTTTGAAATCTTGTGGCAGCGTGTTTGGCCTGCGCAGATTCCACAAGATCAGCCAGGTCTAACGGGTCAATGGGGTGAATATGGAACCACCGGTACATGCACGTGCGGAATGCGACTTACCGAAACAGCTCGCGCTCGTCCTCGACGTCGAACCTGACGGAGAGAGCTACATGTGGGCTGAAAAGGCCCTCAACTGCGGCAAGGCCATAGCCCTCGTCGCCGCGGCCGCCACCTACGGCCGCAACCAGTACCCGAACATCCCCCGCCCTCGCGGCTCGCTGGAAGCCGGACCACCGGCCCCCAGCGCCGCCTGATGCGACGGTCCTGTCTACTCGGGGGCGGGACCGCCTACAGACGCCACCAGCTCCAACCCGCCGCTGTCGCCCTTCCCCGCGGCGGCGTCCGCGTTCAACCGGGTCACCCGCACCGACTCCGAATCGAATCCGCGGCCGCGGCGCGCCGGCAACATCTCCACCTTCACCAGGCCCCGTATGATCGCTCGGCGCCGGTTCGTCGGCAGCTCGTCCCACTCCGCCCGCGTCATGTCCCGGCAGCCGTCCAGCGCGTGCACGGCCTGCCGCTGCGCGATCTGCGCCCGGATCTGCCCCGCTTGCTCGTCCATCTGCCGCAACACCGCGTCCAGCGTGGCCGGCATCATCGTCGTCGAGGTCGCGAACTGGTCGACCGTCGCCTGCCGGCGCTCCACCAGCGCTATCAGCTGCGCGCCCAGGCCGTCATCACCGCGGCGCGACTCCAGCCGCTCCCACAGCGCCGGATCCGCCAGCAGGTGCAGCACCCGGCCGACGACGTAGGCGTCGACGTGCGACATCTTCCGGCGCATTGCCTGCGTGCACGTCGGGTTCCGGCACACGTACGCCGTCTGGTCCGGCCGCGTGTCCAGGTGGGCCTTCACCGTCGCGCCGCACGCCGCATGCACGGCAATCCCCGGCAGCAGGTACTTCGACGAGGCAGGGCGCGCCCCGGCCCCGTGCGTGTACAGCGCCGACCCGACTGCCAGAACGGTCTGCAGCGCCTCCCACTCCTCGACACCGATCAGCCCGGTCCACTTGCCCGTCGCGACGACCTCCCCGTGGTAGGACCGCAGGCCCGCGTACCGCGCGCGGCCCAGCATCCGCGAGAACGCCGTGTACCCCCACTGGTTCCCCTGCGTCGTGAGCACGCCGCGCTGGTTCCAGTCCCGCAGCACCGAGGTGCGCGACTCCCCGGCGAGCAGCCGGCCCACCGCAGCCCGGTACTCCTGCGCCTCAGCCTCGACGATCTTCCCGGAGCGCTTGTAGCCGAACATTCGCGGGCCGCCCCGGTGGATCTTCCCCTTGCGTGCCCGCTCCTCATGGATCACCGTCACGCGCCGGCCGATAGTGTCCGACTCGGCGCACGCCTTCGCGACGTCCTGCCGCAGCCGGTAGCGGTCCTCGGGGTCGTCCAGATTCCGGATGCTGCTGGGGGACGCCAGCTTGATACCGCGGCCGTCAGACAGGCTCAGCAGCACCTCCAGATCCCACGGCTGCCGGATCAGCCGGTCGCCGTGGTAGAAGATCACGGCGTTCGCGCGGCCGTCCTGAAGCCAGCGAAGCATCTCGTCCCAGCCGGGCCGCTTCCGGTTCCTCTGCCAGGCGGACTGGTTGTTGTCGCAGAAGACGAACACAACCTCCCAGCCGAGCCGCTCTGCGAGCTGGCGGCAGAGCTTCTCCTGCCGCTTCACCTTCACCGTGTCGCCGTGCCGGGCCAGGGACATCCGGCAGTAGATCACCGCTTTGACCGGGTGCTTGTGGGATCCCACCATGTGGGTACTGTACGCGTCCTTGACCACTCGAGAGCGTAAGAACTACACACTTACTCTCCGCAGTTCACCCGCGAGAAGTCCGGGAGCAGGAAATTCAGCGCCCTGCGACGGCCAGGGCCCCGACGAAGTCGGCAACCGCCGCGTGCCCGCCGTGCGGCGCGAACCCGTCAGAGAGCCCCTGGAGGGCCGCCGTGCATCGGATCGATGGAACGCCCTCGGCGAGTCCCAACGACCGCTGTGCAGCCTCCGCAGCGCCGTCTACGTCCCCCGCGTGCAGACGCGCCCCGGCCATCGCCGCGTACGACAGCGACGCTCGACGCGCCCGGCCCTGCACCCGGCACGCCGCGATCGACTGCGAGGCGAACCGCTCGCTGGCGTCGGAGTCTGCCAGGTCCCGCAGGCTGTTCGCGATCTCCCCGGCGACGTAGCCCTCGTCGATGTACCGGGCCCACTCGGCTTCGGACTCGACGTTGATCCGGTCGTACCAGGTCTCCGCGGCGTCGATTGCGCGGACCGCGGCCATCGCCGACCCGAGCGCGGCGTGCGCGCGAGCCTCCAGCACGTACAGGTCGCACATCGCCGCCGGCGCATGCCAGCCGCGCAGCCCGTGCCGCCCGGCCTGCGCCAGAGACCGGCCTTCGGCCGGGTGCCCGAGCTGCGTCGCCTGGTCCGACAGACCGGCCAGGACGTGCGCGCCCAGCACCGCGTTCCCCGAGGCCTGCGCGAGTCGGAGCGACTGAATCAGGTACCGCTCGGCCAGGGCGTGCTCGCCGCCGTCAAAAGCCAGCCATCCGGCCAGGTACGTCTGCTCGGCGGCGACCTCGTACAGCGCCTCCTGGATCCCCGCGGCCTGGGGCTCGCGCACGATCGGCATCACGTAGTCCGTCAGGTACGCCGCGACCGCCCGCCGGACGTCGTCCCCGCCACCGCCGATGACGTCGGCCTCCTGGAAAGCCGCGAACGCCTCGCGGATCGCCGCCAGGTCCTCCTCGCCGACGCGGCGGCCGCGGCCGCCCTCGATCGCCTCCAGCGTCGACAACAGCCAGTCCCGACTCGCGACCGCCAGGGCCGGCAGGGTGTAGGCGGCGGTGGCCAGGACGGAGCGGCGTTGCACGTCAGCTCTCCCCAGGTCGGTGACGGTGTTCAGGGTGGCCGTCACGGACGACGCGTACGTCAGGCTACGCGGCAGCTCGACCGCGACGGTACCGGGCACCCCGGGAGGGGCCTCGCGCGCCAGGACCACGGTGCCGCTCCGCGCGTAGCCGGCCTCCCACTCGCGCGCCGGCAGTCCGAACCGCGCACCCGGGATGTGCAGGCCGTCTGCGACGCGCTCGAAGATCTCCGTCCGCTGGGCCAGCCGGGAGCCGGTCATGTACTCGGCGACCCGCGACGGCGACAGCCCGCAGCGCCGCGCGAGGTGGCTGTTGGTGAAGGCTCCCTCGCTGAGCTGCTGGGCCAGTCGCAGGATGCTGCCGAGGTTGCGATCCCGGCACGCCCGGACCACGCGTGGGTCGTCGCGGATCTGCGCGGGGAGATGGTCGGGTGCGGCGGTGCGGGGCATGTCAGTGCCTCCCGGTAGAGAACCCTACTGGGAAGTTTACTCACGGTCTTACTCACGGTGGCACTGGTCGCCATGGTTCGCCTGGGGCAGCGTGGATCCGTGACAGGGTGCGAATCGTGCGACGAACGGATCAGGAAGATGCTTCAGCACCCCCCGGAGGCCGGCGCCCCGGCCACCGATGAATGCCCCGACTGCGGCACCGTCGTCGGCGTCCTGGACGAACGGAACGGCAAGCCCAGGCGCTACGCCGTCGACCCGGCGACCGGACGGCACGGCGAGGTCATGCCGCTGCTGTACGAAGGCTCCAAGCTGGCCTTCCTGCGGCCCGTTGACGGCGGCGTGGAGTGGACTGCGGGCCTCGACACGCTCATGCCTTGCGACCGCGACGGCGCCCCGCTGACGGCCGAGAACGCGCCGTGAAGCGCCGGACCGCCGGACCGCAGCTGCTCGAGCGGGACGAGCTCCTGGCGATGCCGGGCGGCTACTACCTGCCGCAAGGCACCTCGCAGTGGACGTCGGTCGCCGAGCACCCGCCGTCGCCGGCGGTCGGTGCCCGATGCTGGTGGGCGCCGGCCGCGCCCCCTGGCGATGGGTGGCGTACACAGACCTCGAACATCTGAATCCACAGACAACACAGATACGGAGTGCAACCATGGCGAAGAACGACGACACCGACCCGTGCCCGCCCCCGCCCGGCGGCTGCGGCGGCAAGGGCTGGGTCGAGGAGAACCTGAACGGCAAGACCCGCAAGGTCGACTGCTTCACCTGCTACGGCAGCGGCAGGATTCCCAAGCGCTAGGAGACGGCATGCGAGCCCCGGCAGCGGCCCCCACGCTCACCACCGATGAGATCCCGTACCCGCCGCCGGAGCTTCCGCTCACCATGCACCACGAGCTGCGCCGCTGCCTCCGGCCCGGCTGCCGATCCTGGCCCCACCCCATGATCATGGGCGAGTGGGAAGTGCTGCACTGCTTCGAGCGCGATGAGCAAGTGCCGCGCTACGAGGACGTGATGGCCACCTGGATCGGCGCCTCGGCATACCCGCACACGTATCTGGTGGCCGTGGCGTCGAACTGGTGCCGGCGGGAACTGAACGAGGTCGTCGGCGAGTAGCGCTCCGCCCGCCCGGTCCGCCAGGCCGGGCGGTCGCCGTGCGATGATCAGCGCGTGGCCGACATCGAGATCCCCACCGACCTGATCCAGCTCAAGCGCCGTTTCTACGAGCTAGACAAGCTCCAGTCCGACGTCGCGGCCCGCATGCCGTCCTCGATGGCCATCGCCGGCGGCGAGGCCGAGATCTCCGAGGCCGACCGGGAAGAGTACGACGCGCTGGGAGCCGAGCAGCAGCAGCTCGTGCTGGCGATCCACAGGCACCCGGCGCTCGAAGGCCTGAGCCAGAAGGAGCGGTACGAGCTCCAGGAGGCCGCGTCCGCGGCGGCACGGGCCGCGCTCTGACCCCGAGAGCGCTACGGTTGCCGCATGGAGACCCCGGACACGGACCTCGCCACAGACCTGCCCGACCTGCGCGACACGCCGCTCAGCGAGATCACGGACGGCGAGGCGCGGGATGCCGGACGGCACGCCACGTCGGGCGACGGGAAGCTGCCCGCCGCGTTCTTCCAGTCGGCGGCCTGAACCGCGCGTTACCGTGGCCGCATGAACGCCGACGCGACGAAGAACCCCGCCGCCGTCACCGACGTCCGCACGGTCCCGCTCGGCCAGGTGCCCGCCGCCGCGCTCAGACGCGTCGTCCCGAAGCGCACGGTAAAGCCGCCGCAGGTCGCGGCGTTCGACTCGGCGAATTAGCGGCACCGCTGCCGCGTCAGCCCTCCCGCAGCGCTAGATACGCCGCGAGCACGCCCTGACAGTCCATCCGGGATCCGTCCGGGATCGAGGCGTTCAAGTGCTGCAGCACCGATAGTGCAGTCTCGTCCTCGACGCCGTTGCTCACCAGGTCGGTGTAGGAGTTCTCGACGAACCTGGCCACGTCCTTCACGGGGTTCGTGCACTTCGCCGACGCCATGGAGAGCGCCGCCTGGTATGCCGACGAGTCGGCGCTCCCGTTGCCGTGGTCCCGGTCGAACTGCTGCAGCACCTGGATCCCGGTGGCGATGTCCGACTGGCCCCCGCCGCCGTTGCTGCTGCTGCCGCACCCCTTGAACACCACCACGGCCACGGCGATGATCACCGCGAGCATCACGACGCAGCCGCTCGACTGGCCGCCCTGCTTCTTTGCCTTCGGTGCCGTCTCGCTCATCCAAGTCCCCTCCCGACGTTGCTGACGCCGGGAGGCTACTGTGGGCCGGCGGTGGCGTCCCGAGGTGCAGGGAAAGCCCCGGCGGGGCGTCCGCATGCCCGTTCGCTACCGATCGCGCACCGCAACCGCGTACCCTCGGTACTCTCAGCTACGAGGGGGGAACTCGTGACAGCTCGAGGAGCCGGCCGGTACGCGCGCCGGCGCGGCGCCGGCAGCCGCACGATCTACATCAGCGCGGCCGTCGCAGGCCTCACGATCGGCATGGCCTCCTGGTTCATAAGCCACGCGCCCGGGACGGCCAGGCCCACATACACCTGGGGCACCGTGGCCGACACGCCGTTGCCAGCCGGCACCGTGCAGACGACCGAACGGGCTGTTCAGCCCATCCCGGACCGGTAGCCGCCGGACACGACGAAGCGGCCCCACCCCCGTTGAAGAGGGGTGGGGCCGCTCAGTGGGTTGCCTCGACTCCCAGCCTACAGCCACCGGTCCCGCGGCAGCTTCACCAGGCTCAGCAGCGCCAGGACAAGCCCGGACCGCGGCGCGGACGGCGGAGCCGGCACCCGTGTTGAACTTTCAGATGTCAACACCGGCGCGCTTCCACGAGAGACGCGCCCCGTGGTACGCACGGCCACCGGCGACGCCGAGGGCAGCGGCGGCGAGTCGGACGGCGACGAGGACGGGCTCGGCGGCTCCTCGCACACCACCGCCTGATGCCCGTTGATCGTCTCCGGCTGGGGCGTGTAGCCCGTCGGGCACGCGGGCCCGGGACTGCCGTTCGCGCCGGGCGCACCAGGCGGGCCGGCGGGCCCCGGCGGGCCGGCGGCACCGTCCGCACCCGGAGCGCCGGACGCTCCGGACGGCCCCGGCGGGCCGGACGGCCCGGACGGACCTGCGGAACCCGGCACGCCCGACAGCCCCGGAGGGCCGGGGAGCCCGGCAGGACCCTGCGCGCCCTGCACACCGGCCGGGCCGGCCTGACCCTTCTCGATGATCTGCTGCGGAGGCGGCGCGAGCGGCTTGATGCCGTGGTCCTTCAGCTGCGACTCTGCCGTCGACAGGCCCGACGACAGGTCGCCGATCACCTGCGACTGCGCCGACTGCTGCGTCCGAAGCGCATCCAGCTGCGAACTCGCCGACGACACCTTCACCATCAGGAACAACCCGAGCGCGACCGCGGAGGCCGCCAACAGACCCAGCAGCACCGACCACAGACGCGGCCCCGCCCTCACTTGATACCCCTCGTCGTCAGGACCACCGTGACCCAGCCGACGGCCACCGTGGCGGTAATGCCCGCGATGGCCAGAGCCCGGGACCACGTCCACTCCGACTTGCGCGTAATGCTGGTCTGCACGGCCTCGACCGCCTTCAGGATCTCCTCGTGCCGCTCTTTGAAGTGCTCGTTCTCCCGCGCCCAGACGTCGGCCATTACCGCGTCCTTGGCCAGGTTCGTGAGGCGCCCGTCGATGCCGTCGATACGGCGCCCCATCTCCGCAAAGCGCTGGTCGACCTCGCGGATCGTCGCCCACTCATCCACCGCGCCTCCGTTCCGGGTGTTCAGGTACGCCTCACTTCTCGCCGGCGCCCGGCGGCGGGCTGCCGATCGTGGCCGGCCCGAACGTGCCGTCGGCGTTGCGCGGCACGTCAATCCCCTGCAACGGCGTACCGCCCGGCGTGCCCGGGGCGGTTTGCGGCCAGGACACGATGGTGCCTGCCGGGATCTCCGGCAGCCCCAGGCCCGGGCCGGCCGCGGGGGCCAGTACCGAGGAGATCGCCGGCAGCGGTCGCACCGGCAGCAGCTCCCGCAGCACCGTCTCCCCGGCCGCCGGCGCCAGCGCCCACAGCCCGGCCCAGCCCGGCCAGTGCTGCAGCCCGGCGGCCTGCACCGCCAGGGCGTAGCCGAGGACCCGCAGGAACCGCAGCACTTGCGCCTTCGCGTGCTCGGACATCATGCGCCGGCCCGCAGCGTCGCGACTTCCGCTTCCAGCGCGGCGGCCAGGTGCTGCGCGTCCAGGCCGGCGAAGTTGTGCTGCTCCAGCGCCGCCACCACGGCCGCCGCGGCCGCCGTTGCGATCGGTGCCGGGTCGACCGCGCCCGCGGCGGGCAGCAGCGGCGCCAGGACCGGCGCGAGAGCCTGCGCCAGCGCTGAGGCCGTCATCGGCTGCTGCGTGACCGCGGTCTTGATCTGCGCCAGCTGGGCCGCGACGCCGGTCTGCGGGTCGGTCAGCAGCGTCACGAGGCCGGTCTTCGGGTCGAGCAGCGCCACCCACGCACCGTGGGCAAGGTTCCCCAGCGGCACGTTGTGCATCACGCCGGTCGGCAGGTTCACGTCCTCCTTGCCGTAGGCGTACACCGCCGCGGCGATGGCCTGGATGTCCTGGGGTGTCACGTCGTCGGTCCCTCCTGTTGAAGCGGACGTCCCGAGGTAGGCCTGCAGCTGCTGCACAGACCCCCGGAACGCGTTGAAGTCCTCGCTCTTGCCGCCGTCACTCGCCTTGTCGGTGTACTGCCAGATCAGTGGCTTCGCGTTGCCGTAGGCCTGCCAGCCGGACGCCGAGTCACCCGGATACAGCGCCTCCGGATTCCCGGTGCCACCCGGGTACTGCGACGACACCAGGTACAGCCCGCGGGCGCCCAGGGCGGTCAGGTCCGGCGATCCAAGCTCGGCCCAGTACCACTGCGGCAGGTAAATCAGCCGCAGCTTCAGGCCAGCAGTGTGCGCAGCATCATCAAACGCCAGCACCTGCTCCAGCGTCGGCCGGGACCCGGTCTGTGTCTGCGGCTCGACATCGAGCATCCCCGGTAGGCCCATGTCGCCAACGTGGTCCAGCAGGTGCGCGACCTGCGCATGGACGTCCTCGGTGGTCAGGAAGTGATACCAGGCGAACACCTTGCCAAGCTGCGCAGCCTGGGCCCGCCAGCCCTGGTAGTCCGGATCCGTGTAGTAGGTGCCCTCGGTCGTCTTGGCGAAGACGAACGAGGCGTCGGCCAGGCGGGACAGATCCAGCCCGGCCTCGAAGCTGGAGAGGTCCGATCCGAAAACAGTCAAGGTGCCCTCCTCAGGATGCGACCAACCAGAACGCCGCCGGCGAGGCAGACGCGACAGACACGTTGAAGCTGGACGGCATACTCGACTGGCCCGACACCTCCAGCTGCGGCCTGTGCCCCTTCACGGTCGGCAGCGACAGGCCCGAGCCGTTGAATACCCCGCCGATCAGCGGGTTGGTGCCCATGTGGCACAGCAGCCCCACGTGGTAGTTCGTGGCGTCCGCCGTGGTGAACGCACTGCCGAGCGCGGCCTCGACGTACGTGCCGTTGTTCCCGACCGTGGACAGCGCGGTCGACATGTCGCCGGTGATGGCCTGCTGGGCGCCGGTCTCGTCGAACAGCGCCATTGCGTTCACGCCGTTGGGGGTAACGCCGGCGGTTCCAAGGAACAGGCCCAGGTTGTTGATGGTGCCGGCGCCGGGTCGGATCAGCGCCAGGATCAGGAACCCGGGGCTGGCCCCGAGGTCCATGTGGTTCACGGTCTCCAGCGGGAACGGCTCGGCGATCAGTCCCAGCTTGCGGGCGTGCAGGTCGATCAGCGACGGCGTGCCGTGGGTGTGGTCCGACCGCGACGGGGTGGCCGCCGAGCCGGCGGCCGATCCCGCGCCGAACGCGGTCTGCGCGGTCACGCCGCCGAAGGACTCGCGGCCGTGGCGGTGGTCCGAGCGGGCGCTGCTCGTGGCCACCCCGGCCGAGGACGTGTCGCCGACCGCCGAGGAGCCGGGGCCGCCGTAGACCTCTCGGCCGTGTCGGTGGTCGGACAGCGCCAGCGACGCCGCGGTCCCGGCCGACGCGGTGTCGCCGACCGCGGAGGACCCCGGGGTGCCGGCGTTCGCGCCCGGGTTCGGGTACGTCCCGGACAGGACGCCGCCAGCGGGGCCGGACGGCGAGCCGCTGCCGTGCCCGTCGACGTAGGCCTTCGTCGCAGCATCGCCCGAGGCGACCGGGGTCCCGACGCCCACGGGCTGGGTGAAGGTGTTGACCCCGGTCCACGTCTGGGGGTTCGCCAGCACGCCGTAGACGGTGGAGTACGGCGTCGGCGGGGCCACCGGCACCAGGGTGCTGATGTCCACGGCCGCGCCGAGGGTGTGCGGCAGCTGGAAGGTGTTCTGCCGGGCGACGCCGCCGACGAGCTCGGTGACGGTGTAGGCGAAGTCCGCCGGGTTCAGCGCGTTGTCGGTGCACGGCACGGTGATCGAGAACGCGCCGCCGACGACCGGCGCGACGTAGGGGCCGCCCGCGATCGTGACCTTGCCGACGGCGTCGGTCTCGGGCTGGCCGAGGACGAACGTCACCGAGCCCGACAGCGGGGTGCCGAGCACGTCGACGTAGAAGCCGGTGACGGTGATGAGGTTCAGGTCGGCGGGCAGCGTCACGGCCGGTTCCCTTCCTTTCGCATCAGGCGTGCATCCAGAACAGGGCGAAGGCCGGGTTGTCGTCGCCGCCGAGCTGGGTGTTCAGGGCGCCGCCGGAGGTCTGGTAGGTCTGGATCGTCACGTAGTCGCCGGCGTTGAGGAACACCGGCAGCGAGATCGCCGCCGGGGCGCTGGGGATCGCGGAGCCGGCGTTGCCGAACAGGCCCGCGGTGCCCTGGACGCTGGTGCCGTTCTTGGCGAACTTCGCGCCTCTGGCCCCGGTGGCGTTCGCCACGAGGCTGCTGCCGCCGGCGGGCCAGTACCAGCCGGACACCACCGCGGTGATGCGGGCATTGTTCGTGACGTTCGAGTGGGCGCCGTAGGAGTCGACGACGGTCGAGTCCATCGTCAGGTCGGTCCAGGTCGCGCTCGGGATGGACTGGATCGTGTTCTGGAACACCGAGGCCATCGGCGGGTTCAGCAGGAACAGCAGCGCGTCGCGCAAGCTGTTGAAATAGGACGCGACCTCGATCTCGGTGACGCCGAACGTGCGCGGGCTCGGCACCGGAAGGTTGGCCATCAGTACGCCAATCGCAGGGTCGGAGCCAGCGCGGTCGGGTTGGTGACGCCGCCGGGCAGCACGTCGCACACGTAGTCGCCGGCGGTGTGGGAGTGGGCCAGGTTGGCGGTGAACGTAAGGGTGCAGGAGGTGTAGCCGGGCAGCGTCGCCGACACCGACTTGATCGTCACGGTCTCGGCATTCGGGGTGCCCGGGGACAGCGTCACGGTGTCGCCGCCGTTCCACGTCGAGCCCAGGGCGTTGTACGCGGCATCGGCCAGCGGCCCGACGGTGACGTTGTTCGTGCCGAACCCGCCGCCGGACAGGATCGTGGTGTAGGCCGCGCCGGACACCGCGGAGGCGTCCCAGGCGGTCGGGTCGGAGTAGCCGGCCGGGAGCGGCTCGCACACCGTGGTGTTCGCGCCGTGGGTGAACTGGAAGTTGGTGGTGAACGTCAGCTGCGCCGTGGTCCACGGCACCGTCGTGGCCGGGATCCCGCCCGCGGCGAGCGTCAGCGTCTCGTCGCGCGGCGTCCCCGGCTCGAACCGCAGGCTGTACCCCGAGGGCAGCGACTGCACCAGCTGGTTCGTCGCCGCGTCCGCGAGCCCGTTGATCGTGGCCTTGTTCTGCCCGGAGGCGGCCTGCACGTTCAGTGTGGTGTGCAGCGCGGCCAGCACCCCGTAGGCCTGCAGGTCCGCCGGGGAGCCCTGCACGTCCACGAACACGTCGTTGACGTCGCCGGTCCAGTTCCAGTCGACCTTCTGCACGAACAGGTCGAGCACCGTCGGCGGGGCCCCGCCGGGCGGCCGCTGATACAGCCGGATCCGGACGCCCTTCTCCAGCTGCAGGCACACCGCGAACAGGCCCGGGATCGCCGAGGGGTGCAGGCGGATGACGTCGGCGCGCTGCTTCGGGTCCTTCAGCTGCCCCAGCAGGTACGTGGCTGCGTCCTGAACCTCGGCGGCCGACGTGGAGTTGATCGAGCGCTGGTACAGCCGCGGGAAGAACCGGCGCCGCGAGGTGGCGTCCAGGCGCTGGAACGTCGGGCCGGTGTACTGCTGGGCCTGGACGGCGTTCGCCAGGTGCGCCGGGTCGAAGTCGATGCTGCCGATCTCGCACGGCCACTCGCCGAAGTTCCCGACCGGCGAGCCCTCGCCGAACACGAACGCCGGCGTGCGGGAGTTGTACAGCGCCCCGCGGCCCTTGAACGTCATCGCCCCGGACATCGACGCGAACGAGTCGCCGTTCTCGGTCAGGGCCACGTTGTTCAGCGCGTCCAGGCCCGAGGCGCCGTCGGTGTCGGTAGCCGGCCCCATCGACTGCGTCGAGCCGGTATCGATCGCAGTAGGGCCGGTCCAGCCGCACCAGGTGAGGATCCTGCGGTACCGGGCCCCCGAGATGTCCCCGGAGGACGCCGTCCGGAAGGAGTTGTACAGGTTGGCCATCTGGGCGCCGGTGATCAGGAACGGGAACTCCACGGCGAACGCCGCGTCGCCCTTGAACCCGGACTTGTACACCGCGATGTCGGACTGTACGTAGCAGCCCAGGACGTCGCTGTAAATGTCGAAGGCGGAGCCGGTCGATCCGACCGTGGCCACCTGCACCCCGTCGAACCAGGCGGTGGAGGTGCCGGAGGTGAAGTCGACGCCGGCGGCGGCCAGGTGCCAGTTCCCGTCGCACACCGAGGCCGGGCTGGTCCAGCTGACGCCGCCGGTCCCGGCCTGGTCGATGAAGTTGATGAAGATCTGGCCGCCGGTAAGGATCGCGAACTCGAAGAACGAGTTCTCCGAGAACTGCCGGGGCGACGCGCACCAGATCTGGAAGACGTTTCCGCCGCCGCCGGGTACAGCCGGGGCGCGGAAGGCCATCAGCCGGGTCCAGGTCGGCGGGGGCCCGGGCGCGGTGGTCGTCTTGTGCAGCGACACGTACGTCTCGCCGAGCTGGAACCCGGAGGAGGTGTTGTTGACGAACGTAGCTACCGGCCCGGGGGTGCCGATGAACCCGAGCGAAGAGCTGGTGGAGGTGATGGAGTTGCCGAACGTCAGCGACCCGGCCCCGTACGGGCTCTGCTCCACCGGCGCGGCGATGCGATTGCCGGAGGCGTCCGCGCACGTTGTGGATCCGGCCGGGTCGTTGAGCAGATAGGCAAAGTTCGGGCCCATCGCCAGGATCTCGTTGACGAACGGCGATTGCAGCGTGAACTGCGCCAGCGCCGCCAGCGCGTCCACGCACACCAGCTTGGAGGTGCCGAAGGTGCCGTTCAGCTCGTCCCAGCCGCGCGGCCAGCGCTCGACGTAGCCGGTGAACGGGAATGCGGTCGTGCCCGGATCCGCCCACGCCGATGCCGAACCGGCCTGCTCCATCTGCCAGGCGGCGGCGTAGATCGTGTTCGACACGGTGGTGGTCGGCGAGGTGACCGTCAGCAGCATCCGGCCCCACACCGCCCCCGCCGGGGCCGTGCCGGTCGCCGACACGCGGGTCCAGGACCCGGCGGACACCGCCGAGGCGGCGCCGGCCGTCGTCGACAGCGCGGCCCCGCCGGCCACGCCGTACCAGGCGATCGACACCGACACCTGGATCGCGTCCGCGGTGGACACCCGCGACAGGTACGCCGAGGCGGTGTACTGCGATCCGGCCGCCACCTGCACGCAGTCCGCCGCGGGGCCCGCCGGCGCGCCGGACGGCGCGACGCCCGCGTACAGCAGCGCCGTCCCGGCGGTGACCGCCGACGGCACCGTCCACGCAACCGCGGTCGTGCCGTCGACCGGAGTCGCCGTCAGGTTCGTGGCGCGCGCGACCGTGGCCGCACCGGTCGGGTAGAACCAGTTCCCGGCCGAGTCGCTGACCGGGTTGACGGTCTCGGCGCCGGTGGCGACGTTCTGCGGCAGCAGGTTCACGCCGGTGCCCCACGGCATCTGCCAGCGCGTCGCATACGAGCGCGCCTCCAGCTGCATGCCGTCGACCCAGAACACGGTGTTCGCGCCCGGCGTGGTCGCGGTGACGACCCGCAGCACCGCGGCGACCGCCCCGGCCGGGGCCGTGCCCGTCATGGTCAGCTGCGTCCACGTCCCCGACGCGCCGGTCAGCGCCGACCCGGTCCCGGACGTGGTGGACACCGTGCCGCCCGCGGTGTTCAGCCAGTTGACCGCGACGTTGACCGTGGGGTTCTGGCCGGAGGTGCGCACCTGCACCTGCGCGGTGAACGTGTAGACCTGCCCGGCGTTCACCTGTGCCACGGCGACGTCGAGCACGTCCTTGGGCGCGGCGGCCCCGGAGGGCACCGTCACCGCGAACACCTGGGTGCCCTGGAACGACGACCCGGTGGCCGCGACGGACACCTGGTAGCCCGACAGCGATCCGACGCCGGCCCACGGCGGTACCGGCCCGGCGCCCAGCGGCGAGAACTCACCGGAGGACGCCTGGTCCGGCAGCAGCAGGTTGTTGCCGAGCACGCACCGGATCCGGCAGGCCCGCTCGGGCAGCACGTTCGGATAGAACGGGGAGGAGGCGTTCAGCGGGTCCAGGGCGCCGTCGCGATTGTCCAGCTCCACCTGCCACTCGCCGGCCTCGTTCACGTCCAGCTCGTACTGGCGGCCGTGCGTGGTGCCCCAGCCGAACAGCACCCGCGTGGACAGGTCCGTCCAGTACGGCGGCACCGCGGCCTGGTTCGGGTCGGCGTTGAACGCGAACTCGTAGACGACCTGCGGGATGGTCGCGACGCTCACTGGCGGCCGGTTCCGGACAGCGCCAGCCCGTTGCCGGAGTTGCGCAGGTCGCGGCGCAGCGTCGAGCGCTGCACGGCCCCGGCGACGACCTTGCCGTCCAGGATCACCTGGACCACCGTCGTTCCGAGTGCGCCGCCGGCGAACGAGGCGCCGGCGGCGGACGGCAGCGCGCCGGAGCGGCCGCCGGAGTTCAGTGCGTCCAGCACCGGCCGGCCGATCGCCGACACTGTGGCGGCGTTCAGCACGTACTCCCCGTTGGACAGCCACGACAGGATCGAGTCCGACGTGGACGTGCCCGCCCCGGAGATGTAGCCGCCGGCGGCGTTCGTCTGGATCCGCGAGCCGCCCTTGCCGACGATGTTCCCGGCGTCCTGGGCGAGCTGGTAGAACCCGGACAGCGCGGAGGACAGGCCCGGGGTGGAGACGGTGGTGGACATGTCCTTGGGAACCAGTCCGATGCTGGCCGCGTAGTCGTCGACGGCCTTCTTGTTGCCGGTGACCTGCTCCCAGACCTTCAGCAGCTGCGCGGCCTGGTCGCCCGCCGTCTTGTTCGCGGCGTTGATCGCGTCCGTGCTGGCGTTGGTGCCACCGGCGGCTTTGATCTGGGCGTCGCGGTAGTCAAGGATCTCCTTCGCCGCTTTGCCGAAGTCCTGCATGTTGGCGATGCCGGCCAGCGAGTTGTCGTTGAACGCCTTGCCGTTCTTGTTGACCTCGTCGGTGACCGACATCAGGTCCTTCTTGAAGTCCAGCAGGATCCCGGAGCTGGACAGGTTGTCCGACAGGGCCGTGTAGGCGTCGGTGACGGCCTTGATGGCGTCGGTGAGGGAGTTCCCCGCGTCGACCGCCTGGCCGATGCTCTTGGCGTTCTCGTCCATGGCCACGGAGTTGGCGTCAACGGCCTGCGTGCTGCCGTCGGCAGCGGCGGCCTGCTCGGCGCCGGAGGCCTTGAGGTGGTCCAGCGCGGCCTGATACTGCGGGAATGCTGCCAGAACGTTGACGATCTTCTTGCCCTGGGCGTCGGTCGCCGAGGCCATCTGATTGATGACCGCCGCGGCCTGGGCGCCGTTGCCGGACTCGACCATGCTCGCCAGGGAGGCGTCGAGCTGGCCGGTCATCATCGAGGCGTTGCCTATCATCTGGCCGCCGTGCGCCAGGCTGATACCGAGGTCGGCCATCTTGCTGACCGGGGCGTCCAGCTTGTCGCCGAGCAGGTCAACGTTCGTCCCGGCGTCGTTGACGTTCGTCGACAGCGCTGCCGCGGCACCGCCCGCGCCGAGCATCGCCGCCGTCAGCTGGTCGGCGGTGAAACCGGCCTTGTCGCCCTGGCCGACCCAGTCGTTGATCTTCTGGCCGAGCAGGACCATCCCGCCGGCGACCGCGCCGACGACGGGAATGACGTTGCCGAGCTTGGTGCCCATCGACTCGGCCGAGGCCGCCGCCGCGGCCTGCTTGGCCGCGGACCCCTCGGAGGCGTCTCCGAGTGCCTTGACGCCAAGCACCGTCTTGGCGATGGCCGTGATGACGGTCCCCGTCAGGGTCTGTGCGTACTTGATGACGGACAGCGTCAGGACGCCGCCGATGACGACGGCCAGGGACTCCACGGCCCACTGGTTCTTCGCGAACCAGCCGACGACGCCCTCGATGACGGGGATCAGCTTGTTGCCGAAGGAGATGGCCAGGTTCTCGCTTTCGGCCTGGAGCTGCTTGAGCCGGAAAGCGAAGGTCGCCTGCGTATCGGCCCAGTTCTGGTCGAACTTGGTGACCCCGGTGCCGATGTCGTCGAACTTCGTCTTCAAACCATCCAAGTTCTGCATCAGCGACATGATCGCCTTGTCGCTGCGGCCACCCCCGAAGATCTTCGCCAGGACGCTGTCGGCCTCGGTGCCGTGCACGCCCGCCTGGTCCAGCGCGTCCTTCAGGTGCGTCAGCGCCACGTAGATACCGTCGGGCTTCTGCAGGTCCGCGGCCAGCTGGTTCTGGGTGATGCCCGTCTTCTGCAGGACCTGCGTCATCGCCTCCGACGACGCCGACACGTCCGAGGACGCCACGCCCAAACCCTCCAGCAGGGTCGCGGCCTGCTTTGACGGCGTCGTCATCATCGACAGGCCCATCGTGACCCGGGTCGCCGCCTCCTCGGCGGAGTTGCCCCGGTCGGTCAGGTAGGCCAGCCCCGCGCCCATCGACTGGATCGAGATACCCATCTGCGCCGCGGTCGGGGCCCAGTTCTTCACCGAGGTGTTGAAGTCCTGGAACCGCATGTCGCCTTGGCCAACGATGGAGTTCAGCAGCGCCATCGTGTCGTGGGCCTGGGATGCGTCCTGGTTGAACGCCTTCATGACCGAGCTCAGGGCATAGGTGGTGTCGTCCAGCGAGGCGCCGGAGATCTGCGCCTCCTCGGCGGAGAACTTCACCGCCTGCAGCGACGTCGCCAGCTCCAGGCCCGCCGACACCGGGTGGTACAGCGCCTCGGCGATCTGCGTGCCGGAGAACCCGACCGCATTGCCCAGGGCCAGGACCTGGCCCGTTGCCTCCTGCACGGCCTGCTTCGGCGCGCCGGCCGCGGTGTACAGCCGGGTCATCTGCGCGTCGAAGTTCGACGCCATCACCACCGAGGCCACGCCGATGCCGAGCATCGCCTCCGAGGCGGCCTTGCCGACCTTGCCCATCGTGGCCTTGGTGGTGTCGGCCAGCGACGTGGTCGTGGCCTGCGCCTTCAGGGCGCCGGCCGAGTACTTGTCGATGTCCATGATGAGCTCGGCCACCAGCGGCGGCAGCAGCCCGCCCCCGAGCGCCATCAGAAGGACCCGTATCCGCTGCGGAACGCCAGCCACAGCGCCCCGGAGTCGATGAGCTCCTTCACCGACGGCTCCAGGTACGGCCGCGCGGGGAGCACGGTTGTGCCGGTGCTGCCGCCGAGCTCCTGCACGCGGGACTGGACCGCGGTCGGGCCCACCTGCGACTTCCACGCGGTCGCGCCGTACGGCACCGCGGGCACGATCAGGACGCTGCGCCGCATCTGCCCGGAGATGAGAGAAGGCGGCTCCCCGGGCCGCGAGGGCGTCGGGGTGCCGCGCTTGTGGGTGGTCAGCGACAGCTTCGCCTTGACGGTCTTGTCGACCAGCGCCGCGGCGTTGTTCGCGCCGCGCTGGCCGGCCTTGTAGGCGTCGGCGACGGCCTTGTCCAGGGCCGCCTTGAACTCGGGGATCCCGTGCCAGATCATGCCGTCAGCCATGTCAGCGCCCCCTATCGCTCGTCCCAGACCTTCGCGACGTCCGGGTACCGTGCGTCGAAGTGCGCGGGCAGCGCATCGACCTGTTCGGGGGTCCAGTTGTGCCGGCGGGCGTACCAGGCGTAGTCGAGGACGTCGAGATACGGGTCGCCGTCGGGCCACTTGATGCGGGCCGCTCCCTCTCCTCCCTCCAGGGCGGCCCTTACTCGCCGGAGGGCGCTGTAGGGGAGTTCGGGTCGGCGTAGTCGTCGACCGAGACGGGCTTGGGGAACAGCAGCGCGTTGACCTCGGCGATGAGCCCGTCCAGGGCGTCGTCGTCCTCGGCGGGCAGCAGGTCCAGCGACGCCGGGTCCTGCGACGGGAGGGGATGCGGGTAGGACCAGGCGGTGATGAGCTTCTGGTGCACGAGGTCCTGCACCAGGAAGATGCGCCCGGCCGGGTCCTGCTCGTCGACGGTCTGGCCTCGGCGGATCAGCTCGCGCTTGTCGCCGCGGGTGAGGCTGTGCGGGTCCTTGACGACCACCCAGTTGCCCGAGGGCATCATGCGGGCGCCCGCGGGGGCGTTGCGCTCGTACCGGCGGCCGCGGGCCGCGGCGAACTCGAGGGGGAACTTGGCCGCGGCGTGGCGCGCGAACTCCTCGTAGGAGCCGGGCACGACCTCGACGGTGGTGCCCTCCGGCATCATGCTGTGCAGCGCCGCCTCCGGGACGGTGAACGGCGCCGGGCCCGGCTCCAGGACCGCCGCGGCGTCGCCGGACACGGTGCCGCCGGTGGCGAACGTCAGGTGTCCGGGACCCGCCGGCGGGTACTGCTCGTGCTCGTGGGTCATGGTGCTCCAGGTGTGGGTGGGCAGCCGGGGGCCGGGCCTACGTGTAGGACCCGGCCGCGACGGCGTTGGTGAAGGACATGGAGATCGGCGCCGTGCCGCCGGTGTAGCCGGCGTTCGTGGTGTTGAAGACGGTGCCGCCGGTGGAGTCGAACCCGACGGCCTCCTTGCCGAAAGTCGCCTTGGACTCCGTCCACGTGGTCTGCTGCATGTCCACCTGCAGACCCAGGGCGTTCGCGCCGGTCAGGCCGTTGGTGAACACGCACTGGTACTGCGGCTGGTCGTTGTTCTCCAGGTGCGTGACCGGCGAGTCGTCGGCGGCGACGAACGTCGACTTCCAGTCCGCCGACACGTCCCCGCGGACGATCAGGTACGGGTTCTGGGAGTTCTGGCCGGTGAAGTACGCCTTGGCGGCGCGGTGGATGTTGTACTCGGCGGACTCCGAGAACGTCACCAGCGTCCCGCCGGAGGCCGGGCCGGCGATGCCGA